>Ga0268356_10534_pt1 | contig 140702 bp, 120 predicted proteins | sample BioMet10_FD_194415 | JGI IMG/M metagenome (GOLD analysis project Ga0268356, IMG submission 194415) | Sewage microbial communities from Oakland, California, United States - Biofuel 10 (PacBio Assembly) | ecosystem: Engineered > Wastewater > Sewage > Unclassified | place: USA: California...
CGAAAAAACGCGCAACAGTCTTGGTGGTGTATGAAAACAATTTTTGAAACAACACCCACAACCAACAGGAGGAAAGTATGTCACAAACCATAAACGAAGACGCGCTTTTGCGAATCTCGCAAGTGCTGGAGCTTATACCCATAAGCAGAAGAAGCGCATGGTGGCAAGGTTGCAAAAGCGGCAAGTACCCAAAGCCGATAAAAATCGGCCCCAAAACAACGGTCTGGAAAGCCTCGGACATTGCCAAAACGCTCAGGGAACTGACGGGGGAACAAAAAAAGCGGAGGAGAAAAAGGACGAAAAGCAGAAATGAAAATTGCCCCTGTTTTCGCCCGTCACGCCCGCAACTGTGCCGGAAGCGGCGGCTCTGTCAAGGCAACCCGCTATGCGGGCGGGCTTTGCCCGGCCTTGACATTCGCCGCCGTGCTTCCGGCGTTTCCGCTTCGCGGGCGACGGGACGAAAAAACGCTCCGCAGGGGGCTTCCGAACAAAAAAACTCCACACAAGCAAAAGGCAGAAAGGCCGAAAGGCCGAAAGGCAAAATACGCTCACGCCTTTTCTGAAACCGCTTTTACCCTTCACAGTTAAAAATAACTGCACTTTTTCCCGCCGGGCAGGTCAGTAGTCACGGCAGTATCAGCCTGAGCCGTGACCATGCTTTCCGGTTCAGGCTTGCCCGGAATTTCCGGCATATCCCCGACCGTTTGCGCCGCTTCCACCCTCGCCTTGCCCAAGCAGAGCTTTCATGCGCGAGAGCGGAGCCGATATGCCCGCTTTGGCGAGAGTGTCCCTGATTTCATTCAGGCTGTAACCTTGCTCCACGGCCTTGCGAATATCCGCCGCCAGAAACTCCACCGTTTCCGCTCTGGTCTTTCCGGCGTTTTTCACCGCCAGCCCCCGCAATGATTTTTGCGCGGCCTGAATCTGTTCCATTGTGTAGCGTTGCGCTTTTCCCATTGCCTTATCTCCTGTTGCGAAACTGATTTTTGCGAACAGACATATCATAATTGCGACTTTATTTTCAAGTACCAAGGGCAAGACGGCATTGTACAGTAATGCACAGAAAAGACTGTAGCGCACAAATATGCACAGTAACTTTTTTATGAAGTGAAAAATCATGTTTCATCATACAGAAAATGGCTATTGTACTCAAAAGAATAATACCGTCCATTTGCCTTTTTTGCTTGCACATAAAGAAAAATCTCATATATGTTCCAAACAAAATTCAGCGGAAAGCGTCATGCGCTGATTACTGGATTGAATGGAGGTTGTTTTGCATAACGATTGCGGTTTTTCTTCACAAGTTGGTAGCTGTCTGACGACAGCCACACACCTTGCCAAAGGCTGCGCCTCTGGACTCCACAGCGCATTCGGCGCTTCGCTTCTCACGCGCTGAAAAGGCAGGAAAGGCATGAAAGCAAAAGACAAGACCCTCGCGCGTTTTCAGTGCCGCCGGACGCTCAGGCTTACCGGCGAGGAGGACGCGCGTTTGAGCGGACAGGCGGCAATCGCCGGAATCTCCGTTTCCGAATACATGCGCCGCCTGTTCTTTGGGGGCAGACCGCTTGTCGCCAAGACGGACGGCCAGACCATCCGGGAGTTGCGGCGACTTGGCGGCTTGCTCAAATACAATTTTGAAGCGGTCAGGGAAAAAGGCGGGAGGAATGAGCTTGCGGAATTGAGCGCGACCCTGAACGCCATACGGGCGGTCATTGAGAGATTGAGCGAAAGATAATGATCCTGAAAAAGCTGAAGCGCACCAATTTTGAGAAGCCCAAGGCGACCATGATAGCCGCCCTGGTGGACTACATCTTTGCCGAAAAGGACGAATACGGCAACGACAAGCTGATGTATTCAGGAGCGTTGAACTTCATCACAGGGACTTTGGCGGCGCAAAAAAATGAAATGATTGCTCTTGCCGAGGAATCCGTACAAAGCAAAATGCCGATTGCCCACTGGGTTATGTCCTGGCAGGAAAACGAACTGCCGAGCCATGAACAGATTGACGAGGCCGCGCATATTTTTCTTGAACGCATGGGTTTACAGGAACATCAGGCGTTTTACACCCTGCACGGGAACACCGGCAATTATCATGTGCATATCGCCGTCAACCGGACAAACCCCTACACCATGAAAACGGTTCAGCCGCACCGGGGTTTTGACATTGAGGAAGGCCACAGGATAGCGGCCCTCATAACCCACAAGCAGGGCTGGGCAAGTCAGGAAAAAGCCCGTTATCGCGTCAACGAAAAAGGCGAGATAGTGCGCAATATAAAGCAGATACCGTTTCTTGAAATGCCGCAAACCGTCAAGCCCACGGCCAAGGCCGAAGACTTTGAAAACGCTACCGGCGAAAAATCGGCCATGCGTATCGCCCAGGAGCGCGGCCACAAAATCATCAAGACTGCCGGAAGCTGGAAAGAACTGCATGAAAAACTGGCGGCGGTCGGCTTGCGCTTTGAAAAGAAAGGGTCAGGCGCAATCGTGTTGTGGGTGAAACAGCCGTCAAAGCCTCGTCCATAGACCGCAATTTCGGCTTGTCCAGGCTCTGCAAACGGCTTGGCGAGTATAAAGCCGGAGTGTACCCGCCGGAAGCGGAGGACATGCCGAAAATTGAGCCGGAGCCGGTCAGCGAAGTTTTCATCGAGCAATGGCGGGAGTACCGGCAGGCTCGCGCCGATGAAGCGGAGCGCCGGAGAAGCGGCAGGAAGCGCGTTGCCGCCGACAGGCGGCGAATACGGGAGCGACAGCGGGAACAGCGGCGAAAGAGCCTTGCCGCCCTCGCGCCGCACGGCCTCCCCATGCTGAACATTGCCCGGCATTTTCTCAAGGAGCAACAGCGGGAAGAAAGGGAACGGCTACGGGAAGAAAACGCCCAAGCCCACGCCGCTGGGCAGCTTCAAATATTGGCTTGGGCGGAAAAGCAACCGCCTTGCCAATCTCTGGCGCTTCAGGAAGCGCATAAGGCCGGATATGGAAGTCAGAAAATTCGAGTTTCCCAAAATCGGCAGTCTGGCCGCGCCGTACCGCGCCTGTCTGGAAATTCTGCAAAAGGAAAATCCCGGAGCTATCGACGCTTCCCGCATGGACAGCCTGCTTGCCCTGCACATGCGCCTTGCCGGATACACCCCGCAGGAAACCGCCAATGAAATGTACAGGCAGGCCCGTCCGCTCCGGCGGGAGAAAGAAAACCGCGACTGGATAGACTATGCCCGGCGCATGGTCTGGTACGCCTTTGGCGCACCCGGAGATATTGACCTTGCGGCGGCCAAGCCCACAAAAGAACTCATACAGACGTTTCAGAGGGAAGCGGAGCGGATTGAAGCCGAGCGCGCAGAAACCCAAGCCGCCGGAAGAACAGCCGCAATACCGTATGAGAATGCGCTGAAACACGGAGAGCGCCCTCAAACAAGGCGCTCTCCGTGTTTTATCTAAAGCCGGTAGGCTGGCTTCAGACACTAAGACCATCACTTCACGGCGCTTTTCAAATCTCCGTACCCCTCTTTGTCCATGTCGTCATAGTGGATGAACCGTATCGCCAGACTGTTGATGCAATAGCGCAAACCGCCACGGTCTTTCGGGCCGTCGTCGAAGACATGGCCGAGATGCGAGTCGCCGACCCGGCTGCGTACTTCGGTGCGCAGCATACCGAAACTTCTGTCTTTGTGCTCGGTGACCACCACCGGCGAGATGGGCTTGGTGAAGCTGGGCCAGCCGCAGCGGGAGTAAAACTTGTCGGCGGAAGAAAATAGGGGCTCGCCGGTTACCACGTCAACATATATGCCCGGCTCTTCATTATCCAAATACCGGCCTGAAAAGGCCCGTTCAGTGCCGTTTTTCTGGGTTACATTGTATTGTTCCGGGCTGAGCAGCTTTTTCAGCTCTTCGGCCGGCGGCTTAGAGTAGTTGCTTGCGTCCAGCGAGTCTCTGTCGCTTGCAGGAATATCTTTGAGACTGTCAAAGCTGATATGGCAATAGCCGCCTGGGTTCTTTTTCAGGTAATCCTGATGGTATTCCTCGGCCGGATAGTAATTTTTCAGGGGTAGAAGCTCCACAGCCAGAGGCTGCGAATATTTGCCCTGTATCTCTTTCCAGACCTTTTCCAGAACCGGCTTGTCGGCTTCATCGGCGTAATACAGGCCGGTTCGGTACTGGCTGCCCAGGTCGTTGCCCTGCTTGTTCACACTGATGGGGTTGATGATCTTGAAAAACTGCTTGGTCAATGTTTCCAGGCTTACTTTGGCCGGGTCGTAGCTGACGTGCACGGCCTCGGCATAGCCGGTTTTTTCCCGAGCAGACTTCCCTGTAAGTTGGTTTTTCAGTATTCCCCGGCGTGCCGGGGTGACGTCAAGCACACCCGGAATACGCGAAAAATATTCTTCCACACCCCAGAAACAGCCACCTGCGAAATAGGCATCTTTTAGGGGTTCAGTTGCTTGGGCGCTTACGCCAAAAAAGCCTGAGCCGAGTATGACCGCAGCCAGCATGAGTATATTTTTTTTCATAATATCACCTCTCTTGCGCGCCGAGGTTTGAAAGTTCCTTAATGACGCGCTCGTTGGATTCGTCTCCGACGCTTTGTTTGAACAGCCTGCCGTCCTTTCCCAGATAGACGAAGTAGGGTAGGCTCTGATTCCGAATTCCTTGGTTAAAGCGCCGTTCTCATCGAAATAAATCGGGAAAGACAGGCCCTGCGCCTTGGCCCAGGCAGTGAAATCATCCTTGCCTACCTCGCCGTTCAGGCCGGGAGCGACCACGGAGATAACGGCTATATCTGAGCCGGCATACTCGGCGGATAATGCCGCAAAATCCTCGAGACCGGCCAAGCAGAGCGGGCACCAGGTAGCCCAGAACTTTATACACACAGCCTTGCCCCGGAAATCGTCCAGGCTGGCCGGGGCGGCGTTAAGGGCCTGCATGCGGGCGGGATGCCTTTCAGAGTTTGAGACTGGCTCATTCTGCCCGGCCCTCAGCAACGTGATTTGCCCCCAAATCATCCAGCAACCCATAAGGATGATCAGGATACCCCCGGCAATTTTTATTTTGGGAAAATGCGGATATAGCCTTTGATGCGCCCAAACAGACTCCTTGAGCCAAGGGCCAGCACGGCAAAGGGCAGGCTCAGGCCGAAAGCATAGACCAAAAGCAGCCCGCCACCGGTAAGGGCGCTGCCTTGCTGTGAGGAAATGCCGAGCACTGCCCCCAGCACCGGCCCTACGCAGGGCGTCCAGCCGAAAGAGAAAAGAAAGCCGAGGGCAAACGCGCCGATCAAACCTTTGCGTGGATTGAAAGCCACATCCAGTTTTTTTCCCGTTCAAGCAGGGGGATGCTGATCAATCCGGTCTGATGCAGTCCGAAGGCGATGATTATTGCACCGCAAGCCATAAAGAACCATCTGTTGCTTATGAGCCCGCCCAAAGCTCCGGCTCCGAAACCAAGAATGAAAAAGGAAGCGGCCAGGCCCGCAACAAAGGCAAACGCTTTAAAAAGGCTGGTGTTGTCTTGCTCCTGTGCGGAGTTAACGCCTCCGGAAAGATAGCCGAAATACACCGGCAAGATCGGAAGCACGCATGGCGAGAAGAAAGATAGAAGGCCAGCGGCAAACACCGTGGCTACAAATCCCATTGTGAGCATTTCCATAATATTACTCTATTGCATGACCACGCGCGGCCTCGTTACATGATTATTCTGACCGTGGTTCCTCGGCCTTTATGGCTCTCAATGTCGAGCGCCCAGCCGTGTTTGTCCACGATGAGCTTGGCGATATAAAGGCCAACGCCCTTGCTGTTTACCGCCTTGAAAGCCTGACTGGAACGGTTGATGATATTCTTTGCCGTTTCTTCATCCATGCCCTCGCCACTGTCAGTTATTTCGATTACGACGTTCCGGCCCTCGCGTTTGAGGCTTAGGCTGGCCCCGCCAGCCTGTGTGTACTTGATGGAGTTGGAAAGCAGGTTAATCAGCACCTGGGCCAGACGTACCGAGTCTGCCTCGATAATCACGTCCGGCTCAATATTGTAGATAAAATCCAGTTTTTTTTGCGCGAAGCCGCCCTCGTGGCCGATGGCGACCCTGTGGGCCAGATCGGAAACGTTTACCTGGGTAATGTTCAGATCAAAGGCGTCGTTTTCGTAAATCAGGCGGTCTTCAAGCTCGTTAAGCAACTCGCCGGTGCGGGCAACTTCGGCGCGCATTGCCTCAAGCCGTTCCCTGTCCGCCTCGTAGATGCCGTCGAGCATGGCTTCAAGCTGGCTAAGCAAAATTTGCAGTGGCGTGCGCAGTTCGTGCGAAAGGCTGACGATTAGCTCCTGCCGGAATTTTTCCTGGTTAAGCAGCGATTCGCCAAGGGCGTTGATGGAATCGCTCTCGTGCATTTCGGCCACATTGCCCTTGATGGCTATCGGGTTGCAAGTGCCCGGTCGAAATATCCTTGCCGCCACGGCTAATTTGCCGGATTGGCTTGGAGAGCCGGTAAAAGAACAGCATGGAGATGGCCGCGCCCACCACGCTGATGCAGATTATTGAAAAGCACCACCAGCCAAATGCCGCCGCCCCGGAATGCATCGGCTTCGGGTGAACTGATTGTGGTTGCTGAAATAGCCGGCCGTAAGTTCGCCAACGTTTTGCCGTCAACCGTTATGGGCAGCCTGACCCGCGTGTACTTGTGGTTGGGGTTGGCGCAACAGCGCTCCACGCCTTTTTCACTGGTGTAAACAGTGTTTCCGGCCAGGTCGGTTATGGTAAAATAATCGCCGGAGAGTTTGGCTGCGGCCCCGGTCTCGCTGGCCGTCATAGCCGTTCCAACTACCATACATCTTGTAGTGCATGGCCACCTGCATGACCAGCATGTGCTGGGTCTCTTCATGCACCTTGTCCACGTAATAGGAAAAGAAGCGGTCGATGATATGTAGGCCGAAAAAGATGAATACAACCACGGTGATGCCCGTTATCACCACAAAATAGGCCGTGAAGAGTCTGCGGAATGGCTTGTTTTTACGCATGGCGCTCCACCCCCAGGCTGTAGCCCTGGCCGTGAACGGTTTTGATAATCTCCGGCTTTTTTGGGTCGTCTTCAAGCTTCTGGCGTAGGTGCGCAATATGCACATCCACAATACGATCCATGGCATCCGGCGAATCGATGTATTCCACCAGTTTGTCGCGGCTGACCACGGCTTTGCTGTTGCTGGCAAGGCAGAGCAACACCTTGTATTCATTGGGGGTCAGCTTGATTTCCGTCTCGTTTTTGCTGACCGTATGTTTATCCATGTAGATTGCAATGTTTTTGCCCAAGTGGATGACGTTCTCCATCGGGCGACAGCGTTTGAGCACGGCCTTTACCCGGGCCACCAGCTCACGCGGGCTGAAAGGCTTGGCCAGGTAGTCGTCGGCCCCAGAGGCGAAACCGTTGATTCTGGATTGCTCGCTACGTTTCGAGGTGAGCATGATTACAGGCGTGTTGTAGAGGCCGACCACGTGTGCGCAAGGTCTTCACCCTGGCCGTCGGGCAGCATCAGGTCGAGTACGATGAGGTCGATATCGGAACTGACGAGTTTCAAGGCCTCGGCGATGGTCGCGGCGTGGAGCACCGCGTAGCCCTCGCGGCGAAGGTAGTCCATCACGGTTTGGGCGATTTTCAGTTCGTCTTCCACTACCAAAATATTGTACATAAACACCTGCTGTTCAGCGTAGTAGGGAGTTCTCCACAGCTTTCGCCAAACTTAGCTTCTAGGCGTCGGAGGCACAATGGAGAATTTGGCCTCCGGCTCCCCTGTTTTAACGGTGGAAAGCGGGGCCAAGGCAAAGGCCCCGCTCACCACCGGCAGCTTGGGAGCTACATTTTTTCTTCATGCTGTCGCCTTCATCACACCCTTGTCGTCTTTCATGCCCTTATCTTTCATCATCCCGTCCTTTTTCATGCCGTCGTCCATCATCTTATGGTCTTTCCCCATGGCGCCGTCTTTTTTCATGCCATTGTCCATCATGGTCTTGTCGCTTTTCATGTCGCCGGACTTGGCTTCCATGGCGATGGCCTGGCTTAAGGACAGTGAGCAGATAATGGCCGTAATGCTGAGAATGGAAAGAAGCTTTTTCATAATACCCCTCCAGGTATGTAAAAATGAACACTCAAGCGTGTTGCCTGCTGGGACCGGCTACATTCAGCGGGTTGCCAGCCGTCTTGAGCTCAGATTTACAGGAGAGTTGTTAAGAAATTATTTAGGAATAAATATTTTTGATTATGCCTGTCCAGCTTGAAAATTTTTTCAATTTTAGGGGCTGTCCTAGTTAAGACTAATGTTTTGCTTGTTTTACCCAATAAGTTAGCTGAGTTAGGAGCTGTTTATGATTGCCTCCATTGAAACGCCATTCGCATTCCTTGAGGAACCAGTAAAAGTGTTCAGGCTTGATACCGTTAAAGCGACGCAAGTGCCTTTTGGCCTGATTCCAAAAATTTTCTATTCCATTGATATGATTATGCTGTTCCGCAAACTTCTGGGAATGATTGATGCGATGATGATGGAATCCGTTGATATCCAGGGCATTGTAAGCTGAAAATGTATCCGTATAGACTATACTGTCGGGTTCCACCTGTTCTTTGATGATGGGGAGAAGTGTTTCAGTGCGGGCATCAGGAATGATTGCCGTGTAAACTCTGCCGTTTCTCTTCAGTAAACCAAAAACAGCTATTTTTCCGGCAGCTCCCCGTCCTCTTTTACCTTTTCTTACACCTCCAAAGTAACTTTCATCGGCTTCTATTTCACCGGACAGTCGATAACTGGGGAGATGCGAAGCAATGAGACGTCGCAAACGCATGAAATAGGATGTGGCTGTGTTACGGTTTACTCCTGCCATTTCTCCGGCAGCCCTTGCCGTGGCACCAGCCACAAAAAATTTTATGAGTTCGGCCTGTTGCCGATAATTTAGTCTGCTGCGTCTTTCATACATGGTCTTATCCTAGCTCTTTTTTCTTAGCTAGGACAGCCCCCAATTTTATTATGTTCAAACCTAGATGTAATGTTCCAATAGGTTGTTCACCCTGCCTCAAGCCGGTAAAGCTGGAGTTGACAGACAACAGTAAACCGAGCCGAGGACAGGGTGAACAGCCATAAGAATGCCAAATTGACTGCACGCGGTCGAGAGGAAATGATCCGGCGGATGAGCGAAAAGCCCGCAGCCGCAGTTGCGGCGGGTTTTGGTGTAAGCCTGCGTACCGCCAGAAAGTGGATGAGCCGCTACAGGCAGGGAGGCTTTGAGAATCTTGCGGACAGAAGTTCTCGCCCGAAGCGATGCCGGGGCACACTGACGGAACAAGATTTTGGTTCCATTTTGGCTTTGCGCAAAGAGCGCCTGACTGGTGATGAAATTGCGTTACGTCTTGGCCTTTGCCGCAGCAGCGTGTTCCGGGCCTTGCGTAAACTCGGCTGCTCCCGGATTTCATCTTTGGAGGAAAAAGCGCCCATCCAGCGTTACCAGTGGGAAAAGCCCGGGCAAATGCTGCATCTGGATATCAAGCGACTGGGCAAGATTGACGGCGTTGGCCACAAGAAAGCAGGAACACGGCAAGTCCGTCGCCGCCACCCAGGCTGGGAATACTTACACGTCTGCGTGGATGATGCGTCCAGGGCAGCGTATACAGCGGTGCTCCCGGATGAGACCGCGGAATCAGCGATAGAGTTTTTATGGTTTGCGGTAGCTTGGTATAGCGCCCACGGCATAAAAGTGGAACGAGTACTGACGGATAATGGAGCGTGTTATAAATCCCAAAAATTCCGGGATGCGTGCCGGGAGTTTGGCATAAAGCATAAACGGACCCGACCTTACCGGCCTCAAACCAATGGCAAGGCGGAACGCTTTATCAGGACGGCCTTGAAAGAGTGGGCATACGCACACACGTATACCCACTCAGAGAAAAGAACAGCGAACTTGCCGGTCTGGACGCATCGCTACAACTTTGTGCGTCCGCATACGGCTCTTGGCAGAAAACCTCCAGCCTCAAGGCTGAACGGAGGGTGAACAACGTGTTGACACTCTACACCTAGAGCTTGTCCGGGCAAACCCTAAAATGTCCACTCAAAGCTAAAATTTTTAGGGGTATAAAATTTATTTTTCTAAATATGCCGTATAAATTAAGAGAGTTAAATAGGTAATTTAAATCCCGTCTCCGCATTTTGAAATTATGAGCATTAGCTGTGCTTCTCCGATGTGCTTATCAAAAAATGCCTTAAAATGGAATACGTTTACCCCGCTTTTTCGTCCCACTCCAGTTGCCCAATTTTTCCGAGTCCCGCTCCCTTCTGTCTAATCCCGTCCGCAAACGTCCTCAGCTATCCCGAATTTTTTGGGGTAACTGGCAGGGTAAATTTTTTTCAAAAAAATTTTTATTAAATTATATCAAGTAGATATTTGCCAAAAAAGACTGAGTTACGACGAAGCGCATCGCGTGACCAAAAACACCTCCGTCTCAGGCCAGCTTGAAGCGGATATGACCACAATGGCGCGGGAATCGCGCAAATGGAACCTTTCCATCGGTCTGTATACGCAGTCCATCGACGATATTCCGAAAATCATCATTGAACTGGCTACTACCATCGTCATTCTTGGAGCTGGAACGGATGACAGCATCAAGGACATGGCCGAACGCTTTGGCTTGAACGGTTCTTGCCGTCATGCGCTTGGGCACTTGGGCAAACCCGGCCCGGCTGGTGCCAATCTGGTGGCACTTTTTCGCACGGGTGCCGGTAAATCACAACTGGTGCTTAGCCTGACCATCGGCGGACAAGCCCTGTGGGCCTTCTCCACCACCACGGAAGACGTGGCTATCCGCAATCATCTCTACAAACGCATGGAACCTGCTGAAGCCTTGCGGCGTCTGGCGGCCCGTTTTCCGGGTGGCTCGGCAAAGTCCGAGGTGGAACGCCGCCGCCGTCAGGTCACTGACCAGTCCGGTGCCGACGATGCCGTGGTCAACGTGATTCAGGAAATCGTCCACGAAATCGCCAACTCTGTGAGGACATCATGAAAAAACTGATCCTGACCTTGTTGCTGTCTGCACTTCCTGCGCAGGCTTTGGCGGCAGGGTGCGACTGCGGCTCCATCAACGCCATGCTCACAATGGCGAAGATGGAGACCATCCAGACGGTCAACCTGAACACTACAGCAGAAGCTACGGCCATTCGCTCGGAAATCCTCCTTGCGGCGCAAAGCATCATTGGCACCATCAAGACGGAAAGTGCCACGATTGTGCGGGCCATCATCAGCTTAAAAGAAAGCAATGCTGCCATGATTAAGGGGCAGGCTACGGCGGGCGAAGCCACGCGTACTGAGGACTTGTATGGCAAGGCCGCGCAGCCCACTGGGTTGTGCGGGGCAACGTCCCTTGGTGCCGGAGTGCAGCTTGGTGCGCAGGCTTCTCGTCAGGTGCATCAGGCTATGCGTAGCAAACAGTTGGAGTATTCCAACAAGGCGGATGCACGGCCCGTGGAATACTTGGGGCGTGTGCTGGATGAAGGCCATCCCTCGGAACAAGAAATGGTGGATTCACTCTTTCCTCTGGAAAACACCATCACCGACGAACAGCTCTCACAGGCCCACGAATCCATCAAAAGTCTGGCGAATCCCCGGCCTTTGCCCGTGGTCACGGAAGCCCAAAAAGAAACCCCCTCCGGCCAGACGTATACCGCTGCCCGCAAAATCCATGAAGGGCGGCTGGCTGTGGCTATGGATGTCCTCAATAGTCATGTGGCCACACACGCGCCCACGCTGCCCGATGACGTAACAGCCTGGGCGAAGAGCCAGTGGCAGGAAGCGGGCGGCAGCGGTACGCCTCCCGGCCTTGTAAATGGCAAAATGTCTGAGGCCGGGCTGTTCAAGCTGCTCAGTCAAATGCGCCTCGGCAATCCCAACTGGTTCAATCAGGTGACGACCGCCACGGAAGCCGGACTGCTACGGGAAATAGTCATGATGCAGGCCATGCAGCTTGAACTCACCCGCAAGAACAACGAATTACTTGACCGCATGAGCTTCATCACCGCGCTGGACTATCTGACTCGCATGGACGGCACCACAGGCCGTGAACTCAATGATCTGTATGCCCGCATGGTTGGGGCACAACAATAGAAATATATAAAAATATATTTCTATCAAAAATATAACGCAAGGATACCCTATGGCCGCTTCACCCGACATCCCCGCAACCTCTGAAGTGTTGCTCAAAAGTGACGCCAGCAAACAGTTTTTGGACACCTTGCTGGGGCAAGGCTGGGACGCATGGGGCCAGGGGCTTGGCGGTTCGCAAGCTGCGGAACTCATGCTGCAACTGTTCAGTGCTTTCAACATAGTGGCGTTGGCAACCATTTCGGCTCTGTTTATCTGGGTGCTGGCTATGGCTGTGGCAGGCACGGCCCACGAGGGAACGCCCTTTGGCAAACGCTACAGTTCACTGTGGATGCCGCTGCGTTTTGTGGGGGCAATGGGGGCACTGGCTCCTATCTTCAAAGGGCTGAGTTTCTTTCAGGTAGCTATTCTGGCCTGCATCGGCTTTTCCATCAACTTGGGCAATTTCGTCTGGGAGTTGGGCACAGACTACTTTGTCGAGCACGGCGGGCAGATCACTATACAGGCTCCTGACCAGAATGTGACCCATTATGCCGCCATTGCCAATGGTTCGCTGGAATCCTTGACCTTGCAATACTACCTTAACGAGCGACGAGGCCTCGGCATTTCTCCTGGGGGAAAATGGAACTACAGCGGTAATTGGATTCGATCAGGCGGCGAATATCGTTTTTCGTTCAACGGTAATTCCGGCACCATCATGGTGGAATGCGTGGACGAGGGTGACGCGCTGTGCCGGGGCAAGGTCAATGCCGTGGGCACGGCGGTGTCGTCGCTCTCTTCGGTGGCTAGCCAGCTTGCCAATCCTGATACTCCTGCTGACGCCATTGACCCGCTGGCTTTGCACTCGGCTGCCAACAGCATAAACGCGACCATCCTTTCTTCTCTGCAAAGCTATGCCAAGCAGGGCCAGCTCAAAAGCAAGCTGCATGACTTTCAGGACATTTCCAAACAGTACGGCTGGTTTATTGCTGGTTCATCCTACTGGTCTATCGCCTGGATCAATCAGGAAGTGCGCGAAGCTATGTATTCCGGCATTTCGTATGCGCCGCGTGAATACACGGCATCCGAACTCTACGCCATGAACTTTGGCTTGCAGGATTATGAAGCGATCAAAGAACGGGTGGCCAATTACATTAAGACGGCCTATGCCACGCGGCGCGGCATTTCCGACACCACGGCGCACCCTGCGGTGACAGACGAAACTCGGGCACTCGGTGATGTGGGTAACTGGCTGCGTTCTACGTTGAACAGCCTGGTAAGTGCCAACATTCTGCCCATTGCGGTGGAAAAGCTCTCCAGCAAAGATCCCATTATGGCTGTCTCCAACGTGGGGGATTATCTCATCGGCACGGCCTGGGGCCTGGCTGCTGCGTTGGGTGTTCTTGATGTCACACACGCAATGGGCAAAGCCATTCCCTTCATTGGCAGTGCTATTCCCAATCTGGACAAATATATCGCCTTTGTCCTGTTTTCCGTCTTTCTGCCCCTGCTGCTCTACGGCCTAGCCCTGGCCTACTACCTTCCGGCCATTCCTTTTATTCGCTGGGTTTCCGCGCTTACCGGCTGGGTAATCCTCATTGTGGAATCGCTTGTGGCCGCTCCGCTGTGGCTGTGCGCCCATGCCCTGCCCGAAGGGGATGGGGCAGCCGGGCAGCACGGCAGGCGCGGCTATCTGCTCTTGCTCGGCATTGTTATACGCCCGCCGCTCATGGTGGCCGGGTTCTTCTGCGCGGTCATCCTCATGAATGTGCTGGGGCGACTCATCGGGGCCAGCTTTGAAATGTTCATTGCCGGAACCTCGCAAGCCAAGGTGATTGGTCTTACCGGCACCATATCCATGCTCGTGATTCTGGGCATCGTGGTGATTATGACGGCCAACAAGTTCTTCAGCCTCATTCACTACCTGCCGGAGCATGTGACCAACTGGATCGGCCAACAATTCCATTCTCTTGGGGAAAAGGAAGACCAAAGCGGCGTCAAAGGCGTGTTTGTGGGGTCTACCAATGCGGTTTCGTCAGGGGCTGAAGGCGCAAAGGGCCTGCGTAGCACCATCCGAGGCGGCAATGCCGGGGCGGCAGGCCCAAAAGACAACCTGTCTGAGCATAATTTCAGGAGTTAGCCATGCTTGAAAAAACAAAAGAAGCTCTCAGGGCACGGATACAGCCCACAAGCACCCATTTGGCAGCATTGCGCGGAGATTTGCGGAACCGCCTGCAACACTTCAAGGCCAACCGCGCCCCAGAGGAACAAGACGCGATGGAAAAAGACTTTGCACGGGTGCTTCAGGCCTGGGGCATTGAAGACGCCACGCACATTCCCTATGTGCTGGCGGAACTGCGCTTGCGGCTTCCGATCTTTGCGCTGCCACTGCTGGGTTGTTCCGCTGCACTGATGGTGAGCCATAGCACAATCGTATGGCTCGCCGTGGTGCTGATAGTAGTGCCCTGTTGCCTTGGGCTGTGTACCACCTACTGGCGTCTATCCGTGCTTTCCCGCCGCCGCTTTCAGTCCTTCCCTAGCTGGCTGTGCTCAGTTGTCGGCCTTGCCCAAAAAGGCGCGTAGGGAGGCTTCAATGACAGCGATTTCTTTCATGTCATTCTGTACGGCAAAGAGCTTCATGGCCTTGGCCAGGTCGCGGTCGATGAGAAAATATTTGCCCACTCGGTTTTCCTTGCCTTTGGGGGCATCTTTGTCTTTGCCCGCTGCGGCGGGCGGGGGTGTGTCTGTCTTTAGTGTGGATTTCTGCTCAGACTTTGGCGCACCGAACACAGTGTCGAGCAAATCTTCCTGCGGTTCCACGGGGGCAGCTTGCCCCAATCCGCCTTTCTTACGCGCCATAACGGGCCTCCAGTCTGGTTACTATTTCTGCTCCAAGGGCGGCATAATCCTGCGCCCCATACGACTTGGCATCATAGGCAAAGATGCTCTGGCCGTGGCTTGGGGCTTCGGCCAAGGTCACGTTGTCACGGATGACACTCTGGGTGAGGTCAGTCGCGTGTTTTTCGGTGAGCACATCCAGCACGTCACGGCACAGCCGCTTTCTGCGGTCAACGAAGGTGGGGACGATGCCAAGCACCGCCAGATTAGGATTGAGGCGGCGGCGCACCCGCTCCAGGTCGTCTTGCATGAGGGCGAGGCCTTCCAGGGAATGGAACTCCGTCTGCACCGGAATGACCACGGCGTCTGCCGCCGCATAGGTGTTGATAGCCAGCAAGTCCAGCGAGGGCGGGCTGTCAATGATGATCACGTCAAAGGTGCCTTGCACCGCCTCCAACGCTTCTTTCAGCAAGAGTTCCTTACCGATCTCCTGAGCAAAAACCTCCGGCATAGCCGCAAGCTGACGGCTGGCTGGCGCAAGCAAGACACAGCCCGCCCCCTTTTCCACCGGCACGGCAATGTCCTGCCATGTGGCCTTGCTCCTGAGCACGTCCAGAACGCTTTTGCCGTCATGGGGCACTCCCCAGGCGCGGGTCAGATTGGCCTGAGCGTCCATATCCACGGCCAGCACTTTTTTGCCGTGGGCGGCAAGGGCTGCTGCCAGATTCTGCGCCGTGGTGGTTTTGCCCACGCCGCCCTTTTTGTTGGCGATGACGATGCTACTCATAGGTTCTCCTTGGTGATGCTGTCCAGAGAACCCATAGCATTATATAAATATATATTCAACTGTAAAAATAGAAATATATAAAAATATATTTCTATAAACCTACAAACACATAAGGAGCTTTCTCATGCTGCGAAGATGCGCGTTTATCATCTGTTGTTTTGTCCTGGCGGGTTGTGCGGGAAAGAAGCCCACACAAGACCCCACAAATCCGGCTGACTTTGTGACCGTCACCCTTGGTGATGCGGCCCAGATTGCCCACGGCGAACTTGCCATGCTGGCAAAACTGCGCGGGCAGGGCTTACAGCCACTTTTGCCGCCCGCTGATCCCAGCCTCAGCCAGCCGGTGTCCATCTCATGGACTGGCCCGGCTGAAGGAGCTGTCAAAGAAATCTGCCTGCAACTTGGCTATCGCTATCAAGAAGCGGGCAAGCCCTCGGCGCAAATACTGACTGTGGTGGTGCGCGGCTTGAATCGTCCGGCCCATGTGCTGCTGGAAGACATTGCCTGGCAGGTGCAGCCGCAGGCTGTGCTGCGCGTTGACCCCATTGGCCGGGTCATAACTCTGGCCCGCACAGTCAGCACCGGGGGGCAATCATGAACCGTTCACTCTGTACGCTGGCAGTGCTCCTGATGTGTCTTGGCGGATGCGCCGTCAAAAATGATGTTCAGGAACCAGCGCCCCTGGTGCCCATGCCGCCGCTGACGAATGTGGCTGCAACCACTGAAAAACCTGCACCGCCAGTCGCTCCCGTGAAAAGTGAGGAGGGCCAGCCCCTCACAGTCCATCTGCCTGACGATGCTGCCGGCAGTCCTCGCCGTGGTGAACCGGAAGAGCTGGCCGCACTTCTTGAAATGAAGGGGGCAGCGAAGAACGAAACCGCCGTCAGCCTCATGCGGCCTGCGGCCATTAAGGAAGCGGCCCAGCTTGTCACCTTCCAGACGGCGATGACGTATCGCTACAAGCAACTTGTGGCAGCCACGGAACAACACAGTTCCATCATGGATACTGCCTTCAACTTTGGGCCACTCCTGATGACGCAGGGAGATGCCCTGATTTTGCCGCCTGTGCTCACGCGGGCCGGGGCTTCCATGCGCATTGAATCAGGCGAGACCGCCACCGCCGCGCTTACCTCGTATGATCTGCTTGCGCCTGCCCGTTATGTGGCTGCCGCGCCTACCTGGCGCGAGTTCCTTATGACGGACGGCTTCCCTGAGCCAGAAAAGCCCAATCCCGCCGTCATGCCAAAGAACGATAAAGAGCGGCTCATCTGGCGGACTGCTGTGCGCGAAGCCTGGGCACAGGGGCTGACAGAAGCAGATCATCTTTATGCCGACAATGTGTCCCGCATGGTGCGCATCTATCGCGGTGTGATGCTCTACCACCTACTCACGGCCCAGCATCTCTTGAGCCGGGTCAACACGGCCTCCGCAGAGCTTGGCAGCAAGACCACGGACGGCGGCAACAAGCTGCATATCGGGCAGAAGGTCTACCGCATCACCGCGCCTTCGTCCTTCATTCCAGTGCAAACCGTTCCCGCACACACTGGCAAGAGGAAGTGAACCGTGTTTGAAGCCGTTGAAATGTACCCGCGTGAACCGCGCATTCGCTGGGAGACGGACAATCTCAACGACATGCTGCTTTGGGCGACCAGCAGTGGCATGTCGGACATACAGCTTTGCTCCGGCCAGCCGGTATGGGTGCGCAAAGACGGGGTGTGGCAGCGTATCACCACGCGCCCCATTACTACGGACGAGCTGTTGGCAGGATTGGAGCGGCTTACGCGCAATAATTCCGTGGCGGCCTATATCAAATCCAGCCAGGACGATTACGACTTCGCCCACCAGATAGAAGAAACAAGAGGGGTACGCCGCCGCTTTCGTGGCAATGCGGGCGCGGTGGCGGACGGATATTCCACCGGCGTCAAAATCGTTTTTCGCACCATTCCTTCCATGCCGCCTCGGCTTGAAGATTTGGGCGTTGAACAAAACATTCTGGATCACGCTACCCCGGAAAACGGCCTCGTGCTGGTCACGGGCGTCATGGGGTCAGGCAAGACCACGCTGCTTGCCGCCATTTTGCGGCACATCATTGAAAAAGGAGGCCGCAACGTGGCTACCTATGAATCCCCCATTGAATTTGACCTTTTAAGCATCCCCAACCAGGGCGGGCCAGTCTCGCAAAGCACTATTCCTGAGCATCTGCAATCCTTCATCCGGGCTGTGCGTAATTCTACCCGCACAGCACCCAACGTAGTGCTCATCGGTGAGAGCCGTGACGCGGAAACACTGCGCGGCATGATCGAAAGTGCGGAAACAGGCGTTGCCGCATATTCCACGGTGCATACCCGTTCTGTCCCCGAAACCCTTTCACGCATCATCAATGTGTTCCCCGTGGAAGAACGACTGCAAGTCACGGTGACGCTGCTCTCCAGTCTGCGGCTGGTGGTCAACCAACGCCTTGTGCCCATGCTCGGCGGTAAAGGGCGTGTTGCCCTGCGCGAGTTTTTGGCCTTTACGCCAGAAATTCGGGAAGTGCTTCTGGATACCCCGCAAGAGCGATTGATCCAGACATGCGAAACCCTGCTCATCAAATACGGCCAACGGATGCAGGACGCGGCTCAAGCGGCCTATGACGCAGGAAAAATCACCAAAGAAAACACTCAAGCAATCATGGCGGAGCGCAAAACATCACAGCCTATAACTAAGGAGGAACAATGATACAGGACGTACTCTGGCGGGATACCGCCATTACCCCAAAAATCTTCATTCTGGATGCCCGCGCGGTGTTTCCGCTGGGCCTGTGGCTGTTCCATTGGGCATGGTGGACGGCTGCCGTTGCCGGGGGGGCCATTGTTGCCCTGTATCTGGTGCAACGCACGGGTATGACGCCGCTGGCCTGCTTTCGCGCTTTGCGTGTGGCCTTCATGGGCAGGCGGCGGGAGACCACGCAGAACGAGGTGCAATGGCGGCAACGCTGCCGCTGGTAGCGCATGAGTACATAGTTTTCTATGCAATATATAAAAATATATTTCTATGGAGGTTTGCATGAATACCGAAAACCGCAACAGCTACGGCCTTTTTGATGCACCGGTACGCAGTCAGGCGAAAGAACATATCATGCTTTCGCCTGATGACATCGAGCGGCAGTTGGACGCCGGAGCCTTTCTCATGAGCCGGGAAGACACCCTTACTGCGGGCTTTATTTCTCCCCATGAAGAACCGGATACCGTCATTGTGTCTGTGCAGGAGGCTGTATGAGTCAGGAACGGTCTGCGGAAAAGAAAAACCGCTTTCAGATCAGCCGGGAAGTACAAGAAGATTTCGTCAACTCTGTTGCCGAAAACATGTTGGCCTTGGCCGAAAAGGCAGGCAAGTGGCAAAAGCCCTGGACGGCTGACAGCCCGATGGGAATGCCCTTTTGCGCCACCACGGGGCGCGAGTACGGCGGGGCAAACATGGTCAAGCTCATGCTGACCAGCATCGTCAACGGCTTTTCGGACGACAGATGGATGACATTCAAGCAATTTCAGCAGTTTCAGGGGGATCATCCTGCCCGCGACATGAAGATCAAAAAAGGAGCGAAGGGCGTCAAGCTCCTGCGGCCCGAAGAAATTGCCTTCATCGTGGGCGAGGACGGCAAGTGGCAATACCTCACCGACAAGCAGCTCAAAGAATTTGCTGCCCAAAAGGAACAAGGGTTGGAAATACCAGATGTGCAGCGCATGACGCTGTTTTATCCGTTCACAGTCTTTAATGCCGCCCAAATAGAGGGATTTCCGCAGAAAGAGCAGCAAGCCCATGCCATGACAACGGTTGAACGCAACGATTTTGTGGAACGCTTCATCGCCTGCACAGGTATTCCGGTGGAACATCACGGCGGTGATGCCCTCTATGAACCCGCAGCCGACACAGTGAAGATGCCTTTCCCTGAGCGTTTCACCGTGCCCGAAGAATATTACGCCACCAAGCTGCATGAAACCTATCACGCCACCGGCCACGCTAATCGGGAGAACCGCAAGGAAAAGCAGACGCATAACATCAAGAATTTCGCCTTTGAGGAAATGCGGGCGGAAATGTTCTCCATGCTGGCCGGGGCAAAGTTCGACCTGCCCATGCCCGCAAGCAATTCCGCCGCCTACATCAATCACTGGAACCAGAAGTTTTCCGGGGGAGATGCCAAGGGCGTGTTTCAGGCGGCAGCAGAAGCGGCCAAGGTACTGACCATCATGCACCAGTTTGAAATGGGTGAGCAGCCGAAGGCGGCATGGTTCCCGCGTAGCGAAACTTGGCCCGCACTGATTGAAGAGCAAGCCCAGCGTGATGCCGTAACTGGGGCGCACATGACCACGCCTGTAGAGGCTTTGGCGGAAGCTGCGGCAGCCAGAAGTACGGACGATCCCATGCCCAGACCCGCGCCGATGTCCTCTGCGGCATCAGCTCAGGCATTTCAGGATGCGGACGCGGATGTGGTCAAGGCCCGCATTCTGCTTCAAAACCCTGACTTTCTCAGCAAGGTGCTCAAACAGGACAGTGACGCTGCCCGCTCTCTGGCGGATGTGTGTGCCTCCTTTTCCAGCACTTTGAGCATGGAACTTGACGAAAAGAATCGGGCCGCTCTGGCTCCCACCGGGACGGAAGCACACGCAACACGCATGAGGATGTGACTATGAATCTGCTCATTTTGGAATCACCCGGCAAGGTCAAAAAAGTACAGGCAATTTTGGGAGTCGATTGGAAAGTGGCCGCGTCCGTTGGCCATGTGCGCGATTTGCCGGAGCGCGAGTTGGGCATTGCCCTGCCGGACTTCACCCCTGCGTATACTCCCACGGAGCGCGGCAAAGACGTGCTCAAAAGGCTGGCAGCCCTGGTCAAGGATGCAGGTGCGGTGTACCTCGCTACCGACCCTGACCGCGAAGGCGAGGCCATTGCCTGGCATGTTGCCGATGCCCTGCGCCTAAAAAATCCCAAGCGTGTCACCTACAGCGAAATCACGGCCTCAGCCATACATGCGGCACTGAAAGCCCCACGACCTCTGGACATGGCACTGGTGGCGGCACAGGAAGCCCGGCGCGTTCTCGACCGCTTTTGCGGGTATTTGGTCAGTGGGCCGCTTTCTCGTGCCGCTGGCACACGCCTGTCTGCCGGGCGGGTGCAAAGCCCGGCTGTGCGGCTAGTGGTAGAGCGCGAACGAGCTATCAAGGGCTTTGTGTCCGTGACCCACTACGGCGCGGAACTGGCGTTTGCCGGAGGCTGGAGTGCCATTTGGCTTACCAAGTCCTGGTTGCAGGCTGGCCAAGAATATCTGCTGGATACTGCTTTGGCTGACCGTGTTGCGGCCTTGCCTGCTCTTACTGTGAAAGATTGCATGGAATCCGAAAGCCATACGGCCCCGCCCGCGCCCTTCACCACATCGAGCTTGCAGCAGGCGGCTTCCAACGCCTTAAAGTTCACCCCCAAACAAACCATGCAACTGGCTCAACGACTTTATGAGGCTGGGCACATAACCTACATGCGCACGGATTCACCCAATCTGTCGGCAGAAGCTGTGGCGGAGATTCGCGCTTTTTGCCTGGCGCACGGCTGGTCCCTGGTGGATAAGCCCCGTGTCTGGAAATCCAAGGAAGGCGCTCAGGAAGCGCACGAAGCTGTGCGTCCTACGCATCCAGAAGTAGAAAAAGCCGGAGATACCCCGGACGAACAGGCCCTGTACCGCCTCATCCGCCTGCGGACTTTGGCCTCGCAACTGGCGGATGCCGTGTATGACGTGCGCACCCTCCGTCTTGCTGCGGCCCTGGATAGCAAAGAAGCCGTCTTTGAGGCCAGGGGTCGGGTATTGCGTGACCCCGGCTGGAAGGTCTTGCTCGCGACCGACGCGGCAACATTGGATGAACGGGACGATGACGGTGACGAACCGGAAAACCCTGTGCCCATATTGAGCCAGGGCACAAGCGTTTCTCCCGCCAGCGGCAGGGTGTTGACCAAAAAGACCAAACCGCCCACGCGCTTTTCGGAAGCGAGCCTGGTTCGTGAACTGGAAAACCGAGGCATAGGTCGCCCGGCAACCTTCGCGGCCATTGTGGATACCATTCTCAAGCGTGAATATGTCCGCGTCGAAAAAAGACAGCTCGTGCCCACGCCCGTGGGGGAACAGGTGGTGGACTTGCTCACTGGGGCATTCTCCTTTCTGGATTACGAGTTCACCAGAGGGATGGAGGACAATCTGGACGCCATTGCCGGAGGCGCGGCTTCCTACAGGGAAATCATGGAAATGGCCTATGAGCAGCTTCAACAGGAAGTTGGCGGCTTCACGGCCAAGTATCCCCAGCAGGAGCGCAAGGCCCCAGAAACTACAGAATTTGTGTGCGATGCCTGCGGCAAGCCTCTTGTGCGCATGAAGGGACAGCGCCGCGACGGCTCCGGCGAATATGACTTCTTTTCATGTTCCGACCGTGCCTGCAACGCCAGCTACCCCAATGTGGACGGCAAACCAGGCGAAGCCCGTAAAAAGCCCGAACCCACCAAGTTCAAATGCACCTGCGGAAAGCCTTTGGTGCGCCGTGAGAGTGCCAAAGGCCCGTTCTTCGGCTGCTCCGGCTATCCCGGCTGCAAGAAGCTCTATCAGCTAGAGGAAGACGGCAGGCCCAACTTCAATGCCCAAAAGGGGGGCAAGAAATGAAAACTCTGCTGTTAACCCTCATGCTCATGTTTATAGCGGCTCCCTGTCTCGCGTCTCCGTGCGACGATACCCAGAACGCGGCCACTGGTGCCATGAAGGAACGTAATACCCGCGTGAAGGAAACCCATAACACCACAATGCCCGACCCTGAAGAAGATCGAGGGCCGCTTTCCAACTGCCTGGGCAGTATCGCCAGCATTGGAGACGCTTTTTCCCTTGGTGTGACTATTCCCAGTATGGATTCCATCATCAACGGCATGTGCCGTCAGGTGGATTCCATGATTCAGAGCAAGATGAACGAGGTTTTGAGCGAAGCCCGTTCCAGCGTGACTGGCATTGGCAAAAACAATCCCTTTCAGGTCTCCGGCAGCGGCAGCGATGTGGCTGGTTCGCTGATTCGCAAACTGAAATGATAGCGAGCTATAAACATATGTTTCATAGAAAAATATATTTATATATCGCTATGTGGCTCTGCCTCCTGCCCGCTACGGCCCTTGCCGCCTCTTCCGTTAATCGGGACAGGATCGCAGTTCCACCCACCCGCGCTTTATCCTGGGAGTGCGTGGTGGAAGCGGCTGATGTTTACAGTCTACCCCTGGCCGCGCTGGTGGGCATTTTGGCTACAGAAGGTGGCAAGACAGGCGAAGCTCTCAGCAATACCAACGGAACGTGGGATTTAGGCGGCTTCCAGGTGAACACCTGTCACGTCAACGAACTTCAGCAGGCGGGCTTTTCGCCTGAAGCGGTACTGCGTGACGGCTGCGTCAATGCCCATGCTGCGGCATGGATTCTGCGTAAGGAGTATGACCGTACCCGCAATATTTGGGATGCCGTGGGCGCGTACCATTCCCGTACTCCGCACTTCCGTGACGCCTACCTGGGGCGGGTCAGAAAACATCTGGCCCGGATGGAACGCACAGGGCTGGCTGACCTGTTGGCAAAAGCGGGAGGTGCCCGATGAAAAACCAACACGAAGACAGCGGCAACACCATGTTTTTGCTGGTCTGTCTGATGATCGCCATTCTGTTGTTGGTGCCTGCTTGGTATGTGGCACGGGCGGGGAAAATCAACGGTGGATTGCTGAAACTGGCAAAGGCGCAAATCGTGGCCTTCACGCCGTTTTCTGAAGAAGCAGACAAGGCTTGGGAATTGATTACGCAGGCTGACCCCGCCGCGCTCTCCTGGGATCAGGTCATGAACGTGGTGCGCTACAGCGGCAAGTGGGTTCGTTGGCCCTATGCCCTGATACTGGTGGCACTCGGCGGGATGTGTCTCTTCATGAGCAGAACGTCCGGGCTGATACGGCGTTTGAACATGGACAGTTTGCTCAGGCACAATGCCGAATCCTTTGCCTGCCTGCGGCCTGTGGTGGGGCGCGGCAATGCCCTGCTTTCGCCGGAATCGTATGACTCCGGCCCCTGGCGCATTGCCCGCAGCCCTGTGCAGTTCGCCCTGGAGCACGGGCTTTTGCTGAACAAGGACGGGCAACCCTTCAGTGTGGATGAAGCTCTGCGGCGAGGCCTCGCGCATGTCGAACTGCCAGCATACGGCAATGCCTATCTGGATGAAGCAAAGGCTACTGCCGTGTTGCACGAGCAACTTGGCGGGGCATTTTCCTGCATCCTAGGCCTTGCCGCCGAACGCAAGGCGCTGGCCTGCGCCTTGCTGGCTTACGCTGCGGGAAGGAAAAAAGACTGCCTGAATATTCTGGATACCGTGGCCACCTCCTATCGAGAAGTCGAAAAACCCATCTGCCCAGTGCTGGGAAAACCCAGATTTCAGCGTTCCCTGGATACAATCGCGCAAAAACACCAAGGGCTGTTGGTTGAGCCGCTTTTGATACGCCATGCGGCCTTTGAACTGCCTTGGTTTATGGCTTTGCTGACCCTGGCCCGGCGCAAGGGGGTGCTGGCCTCCTCACAGTTCCTCTGGCTGCGGCCTTTGGATCGCCCACTCTGGTACGCACTCAATCAATGCGGGGGCCGCGCTGCCTGGGCGGAAGGCTTTGCAGCCTGGGCGCATTATGCAGCGGAAGAGCGAGCTGGCAAAACGCTTTTTGAACCTCACCTTGACCATGCGGTGTCACGTTTACGCGACAATTTGGCCGCACAGGGCTGGCTTTCAGATATGCCGCGCCTGTTCGAGTCGTCGGGCCTGAACCTAGACGACAGCATGACGTTTGCTCCGGCAGAAGTGCTTCTGGAAGAGTATGACGCCAATGAAGATGATTCTTTGAAAAATGAACTTTGCTGAGGTGTTGCCATGAGCGACCGAAAAATTCGCGGCCTGGAAGACAGAGAGGCACAAGAGCGCAAAGCACTGCTGCGGGATGTACGCTCACCAGTGCATCAGTTGGTGGACGCTCTTAAAAACGGCACGGTGCAGACCAGCGGCACGTTCGGGGCGGGGGTGTGTCTGTTTGCCTTCCCCGTGGCGGCAACGCCACTCTTTGTGCTGGGCCTGTTCTTTTTTGTACTACGCTGTGTATGCGTGAGCAGTGAGCGACTTCCCTTCCGAATGCCTCTGGGCCTTTGCGGCAAGGACAAGGGCGACCCCCTGCCAGGCAGGCGCGGTTACGCTAAACCAGAAGGACTGTTCTTTTTGGGAAACGCCCTGAATGGCAAAGAATTGTGGCTGAAAGCCAAAGATATTCTGACTCACATGCTGCTTTTCGGCACCACCGGCTCTGGTAAGACGGAGACCTTGGTATCTCTTGCCTACAACTCCCTCGCCACTGGCAGCGGCCTTTTCTACATCGACCCCAAGGCTTCGCCTAAGTTGGCCGTGCAGATTTGGCAGATGGCACGGTTTTTAGGGCGCGATGACGATTTCCGCGTGCTCAACTACGGAACATCCGGCAAGGTGAAGGGCAAATCGCCGCGCCGCCTTTCCAATACCAACAATCCCTTTACCTTCGGCAGTGCCGAAGCCCTCACGCAGCTCTTAGTGTCGCTCATGCCCGCGTCTGATGGAGCCAACAGCATCTTTGCAGACAAGGCTCAGGCTCTCATTTCCGGCGTCATGTACGCCCTAGTGGATTTGCGAGACAAGGGCTTTCTGAAGCTCTCCACCAGCGTGATCCGTGATGCCTTGGCTTTGGAAAAATGTGTGGAGCTGGCCCTGCACCCGGAGTTGGATGAGGAATCCAGTGCCTCCATCAAGGCGGCTCTGGGCACCTCCGGCTGGATTGCCGGGCGGGAGTTGAAGGATCAGCCCCCATCCTTTGCGGAGCAGTTCGGCTACGCACAATCCTACTTCGGCAAGGCACTGTCCAGCCTGACAGATACCTACAGCCACATCTACGGTGCGGAAGACGGCGAAGTGGATTTCGCTGACGCCATTCTTCAAAGAAAAATCCTCGTAGTATTGTTGCCCTCTCTGGAAAAAGCCCCTCAAGAGCTTGCGAGCCTCGGCAAGATCAGCTTGTCGGCCATACGCAATGCCTGTGCCGTGGGCCTCGGCGCACAGATTGAAGGCGATGCCGCCGACACACTGGAAGCCTTGCCCACGGACACCATAGGTATTGGGCCGTACTTGTGCATTGTAGACGAATACGCAGCCATCGTAACGCCGGGCTTTGAGGTAGTGCTCACTCAAGGCCGTGGGCTTGGGATTGCCGCCATTGTGGCCAGTCAAGATTACGCGGGCATTCTGGAAGCGGATAAGAAAGGCGCACAGCAAATGGTAGCTAATACAAGTATTAAAGCCTTCATGAAGTTGCAAGATGCCGAAAAGACATGGGAACTTATACGCGGCCAGGCCGGGCAAAACACCGTGGTGCGCAGTTCCGGCTTTTCGGTCAATGACAAGTCTGGTTCCACCTACGCAGACACCATGAACACCACTGTAGAAAAAGAAGATCGCGTGGATTTGCGCGACCTTCAGGAACAAATCGAGGGCGAAGCCCATTTCATCTTTTCCGGCCAGATTGTCCGGGGAGATATGTTCTACGCCAATCCTTCACTCAAAATGGCACAACTTCGTGTGCCGCAGTTGCTCCAGTTGGGGCAGGAGGTTTCGTATGCAGATGCAGCGTAATGCTATGATAGTGGCTCTGGCAATGTTGGCCATTCTGATGGCCAATGCCCCGGCCCATGCCGGAACACCCATGTCAGACAGGGTGTCTGTGGCAGCCAAAGTTCGGGCTGAAGTGAATAAAGACCTCGCTCTGCCCTATAATCCCGCTCAAGCTCTAGCCGACCGGCAATGTCTGGACGGGAGGCCTGTTAAAGACTTCCAGGGCGACCTGGTGGAGTATTGGGTTAACCTCGAATGTTCCTACTGTGGCGTCCGTGAACCGCTGCAAGCCCAGCGAGCCAACAGCGACATGTGCATCGTGGTGCGCCATATTCCGACCGATCAATATGGCGAATCCCTCAAAAGGCCTTGAGCTACGAAGCCCTAAAACAATTCTCGGCCAACGCCGCCAATTTGTTTTGGGATAAGGTGCTGCCGCAAACATCGCTGGGCATTCCCACCCCCTATGAAGCCTCACTGCTGCTAGCCTTTCAGGAAGCGACCATTCCTGCTGAAGCTTTTGGCGAAGCTTTGAGTAAAGACGCTGCCAGCATCGTCAACGCTGACATTCTGGCGGGCTATGGGCGCATCACCTCCACGCCGACCTACATCCTCGCCGGAATTCGCTTTCCGTCTTGTGATTTCACGGCCATGCAACTACGCGAAGCCTTCGCCATAGCCAAGCAGGCCCGTGCAGGTGATCACGCGGCGGTTGAGAGAGTCATCACCATCATCACCAACGGGCAGCTCAGCGAAAAAATGCTTTGAGTGGGTGGAGTGCCCTTGCTTTTCTACTTGCTTTTTTCTTGGTAAGGGATACAAGGAAAGTAAGGAAAGAGAAAAGGAGCACCACATGAAAATGGAAGTATCCACCATGACCTCCAAGGGGCAGATTACCATCCCTGTGGCGGTTCGTAAGAAACTGGATTTGCAACAGGGTGACAAGGTTGTCTTTATTGAAGACGACTCCCCAAACGGGGGCATCCGTATACTGAACGCGGCCACACTATCCTTTGGCAAAAATGGGGAGGCAGTGACCGTACCAAGGTAGGATTCATGGCACGGCCACGCAAACAGAAGTATGACCCCAGGCAGTTGAGTTTTACGTTTGACGTAACAGCAGATCAAATAGAACAACTTCGGCGCGAGAACGCTCAAGCCGATACCAAGGAGGAATATCATGCTCGACAGACCAACCAATCCACTGGACATCGCCCGCACAGTGCTGCGCCCACAGACCATCCGCGAAGTGCAGAGCGCGGCGTTCACCAACTCCGCTTATTTGATTTTGGACAGGTGGGCACTGAACCAGCCCGACGACCTGCGCAGTTTGGAAGCGAGGGGGGAAATCTCTTTCATGGTGACGCTGGATCAGCAGGCCACGAGGGAAGCGAACGTGCTGAACTCGGATTCAGCCTGGGAAGCGAGTCGCCAGGGGATGAGCGATTGGGAGATTTTGCAGAACGCAGGGATAGATACGAGCCTGAAAATTACCATATAGGTTCGGACGACCGGCTCGGTCAGGGCGGTGCCAAAACCAAGTTTGCCGACAACATCGCCGCCATCCGTCTGCTCAAGGATTTGCAGGAACGTAAGGTGGAGGTAGCCGGGCCGGACGATAAAAAAGTGCTGGTGCGCTATGTGGGCTGGGGCGGCCTGCCCCAAGCCTTTGACGCCCGCAACGAAAAGTGGGCTGCGGAATATCAGGAATTGCAAAGCCTGCTTGCGCCAGACGAATACGTCAAAGCCAGGCGCTCCACCCAGGACGCGCATTTTACCTCTGAAACCGTTATCAAGGGTATTTATCAGGGTCTCAATGTCATGGGCCTGCAAGGCAGCGGGCCGCTACGAGTGCTGGAGCCTTCGGCTGGCATCGGTAACTTCATGGGCCTGCTGCCACAAGGCTATGATGCTGACTTCCTAACTGTAGAGCTTGACCCGACCACAGCGGCCATTTCCAAGTATCTTTACCCGAAAGCTCGTCACCTCAATAACGGCTTTCAGAATGTAGAACTTCAAGGGGCAAGGTTTGACCTGGTTGTCGGCAACCCGCCTTTTGGCAAGCAGACCCTCTACGATCCCAACTTTCCAGAACTGCGCAATTTCTCCATTCACAACTACTTTTTAGCAAAGTCCTTGAGTCTGCTACGCCCTGGCGGCATAGGGGCTTTTGTGGTCAGCCGCTTTTTCATGGATGCGGCAGACCCCGCTGCCCGTGAGCATATTGCAGAATATGCCGACCTTCTGGGGGCTGTGCGCCTGCCGGAAACGGCTTTTCGCCAGAACGCGCTAACCGATGTCACCACGGACATCCTCTTTTTCCGCAAGCATGACGGCCCGCGTATCCGCAGTACCGATTGGACACAAACCGCCACTATAGAAGCCCTCGATACAAAGGAAGGCGGCACCCGGCCTGCGGTCATCAACAAGTATTTTGCCGAATTGCCCGGCCAGATCATCGGCAGTATGGTCTATTCCGGCGGCATGTTTCAGGACGCGCTCAACTGTGTGGCTCCTTCTGATATTGACCTGGGCGCGGAAATATCCAAGCGGGTGCAAGTGTTGCCGCCCATGCAATATGTGCCCCGCACGGAAAGCGCGGAGGAAGCAACCAGCGAAAAGCGTAATGAAGGATTCATTGCGTCCGACTACTTCCAGTCTCTCAAAATGGGCGCGTTTTGTGTTGAACCGCAGAGCCGCAAAATCGTCTTCAAAGTGGCCGGAGGCTTTGGTGAGGCCAGCTATGAAGAGCTGCCGGTCAAAAATGACGGGGCGCGGCAGCGGCTGGCCTCCATGATCCAGATTCGGGACAGTCTGCGTGACCTTCTCAATCTGGAAAAGAACGATGCTGAGGAAAAGTTTATTGAAGGTGCCCGGCGACAGCTCAATGTGCAGTATGATGCCTTTGTGCGCCGTCACGGGCACCTCAATTCCCAGACCAACCGGGGGCTGATGCGCGACGACCCGGAGCATTCGCTTTTGGAATCGCTGGAGCTGGAGTACGACAAGGGGCTTTCCAAAGACTTAGCCAAGCGTCAAGACCGGGAATTTCGGCCAGCGTCAGCGCGGAAAGCGGCCATCTTTCGGCAACGGGTGCTCAAGCCCACACAGGCTGCGGAAAAGGCCGAAACCACCAAGGACGCCCTGGTCATCTCCCTGCGAGAATCGGGCAAGGTGGACTTTGCCCGCATGAACCAGTTGTTGCACCGGCCAGCGGAGGCCATTCAGAAGGAATTGCAGGATGAGGGCCTGATTTTCCGCAATCCGGCCAGTGCGGAGTGGGAGATCAGCGACAAATACCTCACCGGCAATGTGCGCGAAAAGCACAGGGCTGCCCTGGCAGCGGCAGCGGAAGACCCGCAGTACCACGCCAATGTGGAGGCCCTTGCCGCCGCTATTCCTCCCGACATTGAAGCCGTGGACATCGGCGTCAAGTTCGGCTCCACCTGGGTGCCCGGCAACGTGCTTTCTGACTTCATCGAAGAGCGCATTCATGGGGGCCGTGGCCACCAAACTATCAACTATGTGCCCATATTGGGACGTTGGGAAGCCAAGGTCAGTATCTACGACCACGCGGCCAATACGGAAGTGTGGGGCATTCCCGAATACCCGGCCTCCAAGATTCTGGAATCCCTGCTCACCAATCGGCCCATCAAGGTGGAGAAAGAAAGCGGCCAGTACGACGACAACGACCGTCCCATCATGGTGGTGGATCAGGAACTTACAGCCGCTGCCATGCAGAAGGCCGACGAGGTGAAGCAGGCGTTTTTGGATTGGGTGTGGACGGACGATGAGCGCCGTACCATGCTCACGACTTTGTACAATGAGCGGTTCAACACCCATGTGCCGCCGCGTTATGACGGCTCGCACATTCAACTCGTGGGTGCGTCTTCGGATGTTTCGCTGCGGCCGCATCAGAAGGATGTGGTCTGGCGCGGCATTCAGGAAGGCACGGCGCTTTTCGACCACGTTGTGGGTGCGGGCAAGACAATGGCCTGCATCGCCACCATCATGGAATCCAAGCGCATGGGTTTTACCAGCAAGCCTATGGTAGTAGTGCCCAATCACCTGCTCTACCAGTGGCGCGATGAATTTTACCGGCTTTACCCGGGGGCCAATATTCTGGTGGCCGACAAGACAGATTTTACCAAGCAGAATCGTGAACGCCTGTTCAGCCGGGTGGCCACTGGCGATTGGGACGCCGTTGTGGTCGCCCATTCCAGCTTTAAAAAAATTGAGACACCCCGCGACATGCAGGAAGAAATTCTGCAAGAACAGATTGATGCGGTCATTGCCGCCATAGCAGAATCCAAAGAAAATAACGGCAGCCGAGCCACGGTCAAGCAGCTTGAAAAACAGCGCGAAAAAATGGAAACCCGCTATGAAAAGCTCATGGCCGGAACCGGGGCCAAGGATCGTTCAGTGGATTTTGGCGACCTGGGCGTGGACGCGCTTTTTGTGGACGAGAGCCACGAGTTCAAAAATCTCAGCTATACCACAACCATGAATGTGTCGGGCCTTGGCAATATCACGGGTTCCGCAAAGGCCCTCGATATGTTCATCAAGTGCCGGTATCTGCAAAAAAAGCACGAAGGCCGGGGCGTGTATTTCATGACCGGCACCCCCATCAGTAATACCATTGCCGAGGTCTACACCCTGCAACGCTATTTGCAGTCTGATGAGCTGAAAAGCAAGGGCATTGAGTATTTTGACGCATGGGCTTCCACCTTCGGGCAGATTACCAATGGCTGGGAATTGGACGCCACCGGCGTGAATTATAGGCTTAAATCGCGTTTTTCCAGCTTCCAGAACGTGCCGGAATTACTTTCAATGTACCGCACCTTTGCGGACGTGGTGACGAAAGGCGATTTGGACGAGCAGGCAAAACAGGCTGGGCTGCGGCCTTTGACGCCCCCTTTAACTGATGGCAAGCCTTTCAATCATGTGGTGGAGCGTTCAGAGGTGCAGGCCAGCTATATGACGGAAATCATCGACCGCATGGAGCACCTGCCCAAAGACCCGCGCATCGACAATCCCCTGAAAATCACCAATGACGCCCGAAAGGCTGGGCTGGATTATCGCCTCATTGACCCGGAGGCTGGGGACTATGACGGTTCCAAGGCCAATGCCGCCGTGGATCGCATCTATCAGATTTGGCAAGACACGGCGGCGGACAAGGGTACGCAGCTCGTGTTCTGCGATTTGTCTACACCCAAGGGAGGCTCGGCAGCACCTGCCCCTGCGACTTCACACACTCAAAAGTTGGAATTTGTGGAAGAAGACTTTGCCGCGCAGGTTGATACGGAGTCAGGCACGGAGTCCAGTGTGGACTTTGGCACGGAGTCAGCCACGGAGGATGACCCGGCAAATGCAGAACCTGGCGAAGACCCGCTGGACTCTGGCGACGATGACGGCGAATCCACGTTAGTGGATACCGGTGAAGACACATCCGTGGCCGCAGACATGGACGCTTGCGTTGCCGCTGGCTCTCGCTTCTCTGTCTACGACGACATGCGGCGCAAACTCATAGAGCGTGGTATTCCCGCTGATGAGATTGCCTTCATCCACGATGCCAATACCGACATGCGCAAGGGCAAGCTCTTTTCCGACATGCAGGCTGGACGGGTGCGGGTTCTGCTGGGTTCCACGGCCAAAATGGGCGCAGGCATGAATGTGCAGAAACGCCTTGTGGCCGCGCATCACCTGGACGCGCCCTGGAGGCCCAGCGACCTGGAGCAGCGCAACGGGCGCATCATTCGCCAAGGCAATAGCCTGTATGAGCGCGACCCTGACAAATTTTCCGTAGGCATCTATTATTATGCTACAAAGCAAACATACGACAGCCGAATGTGGCAAGTAATAGAGCAAAAAGCCGCTGCCATTGAACAATTCCGCAAGGGGGACTTGCTCCAGCGCAATATTGACGATGTGCAGTCCGAAGCTGCTAACGCGGCGGATATGAAGGCTGCGGCCTCTGGCAACCCGCTCATACTTATGCAGGTGAAGCTGGCCAGTGACCTACGCAAACTGGAAGCCCTGTATTCACAGCATCAACGGTCGCAACACCGCCTGCGGGATCGACTGAAGTGGCTTGGAGCTGCCGAAGGTCGCCTTGCCAAGGCGCAAGCGGACTATGCGGCCAACTGCGGCCTGCGTGACGGTAACACCCGCGTGTTCACCGAAAAGGGCAAGGAGCGCATCCGACTGGAGTGGCTGAAGGACGGCAAGCTGCTGACTGAAAAAAATAGTGAGCAGATCCAAAACATTCTGCGAGACGGAGTGAAGGACATTACACGGGAAGCACGGGCAAAGCCCATCTTGGGCAAGTACCGGGGCTTTGAAGTGGCCATGCTGCGTTCATCACTTGGGGCTGGCGGTGACGGCTTCCGCCTTGCTCTCAAGGGCATGGGCGAACAGGAATTTCAGCCGGAGAACTTGGTCTACGGCTTTGACGAAAAGTTCAGTCTGTCCGGCATGTTTCAGCGTCTGGACAATTTTCTGGAAAAAGGGCTTGATCAATCCTTCCAGACCTATCAGGGCAATGTGCGTCAGGAAATGGCGGAACTGGCAACGGTTAAGGCCGCTCTGGGGCAGGAGTTCCCGCAACAGGATGAACTGGCCCTGGTGCGTGAAAATCACAGTGCTGTCATGCGTGAACTGAAGCGTATGCAGGACGAGCCGGGCTATGTGAGTGAGTGGGAGCCGAGGGCAGTTGTTTTGCAAATGGCTGTTCCAAACCTGCAATCACGTCCAAAATCTGCTTAAAATCTGTGCTCAATTTGTTATTCTACTCCTTATAATTATGTATATTTTTTTATTAACAATATTAACATATTAAATAAAGATATTTTATTTACTTAATTTGTTAAATGCAAATTAATTTCATTTCTAACCAAATTATAAAATTCAGAATTTTTATGTGTCATTGGAGGAGTTACGTGTTCGATGCCTGTATCTTTTAAAATTTGGTCTCTACATTCTAATGAAAATTTTTGTAAATACATGAATACAAAATGTGGAGTCCAAAAGACAGGCTTAACTTTCCAATGTATATAAAAATTTGACCAGTCATTTATTTTAGAAATAGATATCATATATTTATTAAATTTATCGCTTGTTGAATTTTTTTCGCTGCATTTTTTTATGCAGTTAATAGCAATGCCTATTGGTATATAGTTTCCGTCTACACTTATAATTATATCAAATGTTTCTCTTATCCACGATTCAATGTAACAACGCAATGCAAACACTGAAATGTTGACAGAATCATAAAAAGCGTCTCCTGTATACAGAAGTCCACGTATTCCAAATATCATATCAAGATTACTTCTAATTGGATTTACGCCGCCACGCGGAAGTTTTCTAAGTTCAGATTCTTCTAATTTTCCAAAGGAGAGAATATATTTCCAAAGCAAATCACAAAATCCGTAATACATAGGTTCAAGAAACGAAAAAAAACGCTGTGGCCTCTCCAAAGCTGAAAGCCTCTTAGATTCAATCAGATATTTTTCAATTATTATATAAAAAGAAATAAAATTATCAATATAGTATCTTTCATGAACATTATTTACAAATTGCTTCTTTGACGAAAGGCAACAATTAGTTATTATTTCATTGCTGTCCGGCTAAGGGGTAACAAAAAAGTCCAAAATCTCAGCAGTATGTGGTATAAGAAGTTACCACAACAACTTGCCACACAAGGAGATTTTGGACTTGAGCCATCATACTACACTCTTCTCTCAACTGCTATCCCTGATACCGGGACATGTTTTTGAAAAACTCGAACGCAAGCACAAAACTGGCCGCTCTTCACGCCAATTTGGATTCAAGGAGCAATTCACCGTCATGGCCTTTATCCAACTCGCTGCAAGGCGCTCTTTACGCGATGGGCTTCGCGCCTTGGAGGCGGCCAAGAGACGGCTGTATCACCTCGGCTTGAAATCAGTAGCGCGTTCCACGGTTGCCGATGCCAACAATTCAAGGCCTGTGGAATTTTTCAAAGACCTGTTCGCTGAAATGTATGGCCTGTGCCATCTTCGTGCGCCTCGTCACAAATTCCGCTTCAAGTGCAAGCTGTACAGCATGGACGCCACCACCATCAGCCTATGCCTGTCCATCTTTCCCTGGGCGTCGTTCCGGCGGAACAAGGCTGGCGTGAAAGTAAATACCGTGCTTGACCACGATGGCTACATTCCCGCTTTTCTCGATATCAACAATGCCAAAACCCACGAAAGCCGCATGGCCAAAAGTCTTTCATTGCCAAAGGGTTCCATCGTCACCTTCGATAAAGGCTATATCTGCTATTCCTGGTTTCGCATGTTGACCGCGAAGGGCATTTTCTTCGTAACCCGACTGAAGAGCAATGCTGCCTATAAGCTCGTTGATCGCCGCGCCGTAGACCGGAAAACCGGGGTCACGTCCGATCACATCATTGACGTGAGCAGCCGGGGAAAAACCACTCGTCTACGCAGAATCGGCTATCGCGATGCGAAAACCGGCAAACGGTACGAATTTTTGACCAACCATTTCCGCCTGTCCGCCAAGACAATTGCTGATATCTATAAAGAACGCTGGCAAATTGAAATATTCTTCCGCGAAGTCAAACAAAATCTGCATATTAAAAGCTTTGTCGGGCGCTCGGAGAATGCGGTGCACATCCAGATTTATACGGCCCTGACCGTGTATTTACTCCTGGCCTATCAGAAATTCCTGAGCAAGCTTGGGCTGTCGGTGCAACAACTCTTCGAGCTCATTTGCTTGAATCTGTTCGGCAAGGATTCTCTGGAAGAACTTCTGAATCCGCGAAGACGAAAAACTATAAACACCTATAGTTATAGCCTGTTAGCTATGGGTGCTTAACCGGACAACATTGTTATTATTTGATGTCCATACATATTAAGCATATCATCTGGTAAAGATTGTGATTCAAGTTTTATATGCTTTAACCTTCCATTTCCAGTCAATTCTAAAATCTTAACTAAAATATCCTTATTCATGTGCATCTTGCTAATTATATCAGCATAAAATTCATTTAGCTTTGTATTATTATAGTCAAATTCAGTACTCTGCGCTATTCTAGATACGCCAATGAAATCACAAATCATTGTTGTTAACTCTGTATACAATTCTATTGTTCTTTGAGATTGCGATAAATACATATTTCATCCATTTATGAGCGTATTTGTAAAACAAAAAATACGTTCAGATTTATAGTTGGCATTGATCTACAATTCCGGCCTCAACCAGCACACAGCACTTGTTCCAGCACCGCGTACATATCCGTCAGGGGGAGTTTCGGGTGCACGGCTTGTCGGGCTTTGCGATGGCGTCCAGCCTTTCGGCAAGGTCACGGATGTGGGCCTTCTGCTCTTCGGGCGTAGCGGGACTCAAGGCAACCCAATCAAACCTAAAAATGCAACCTCTCGCTTGTCTTTTGATTTGAATTTATGGTCAAAAATCGAATCTACAGTTTCATTTTCCTTTTTTTCAGCAGCCCTAATGCTTTGAGGCGCAATAAGCTTTACGGGAACCCCCTGTTCAGTCGATGCAAATTGGATTGCTGCTTCATTTTTTACTCGTTCTGGGGAAAGGGAACCTTTGGGAGGTTTTGTTGCTTTAACAACGTGTACCTCCTCTATTTTGCGTTCCTTGATTATGCTTTTAAATTCTTGCACAATTTCGACCAAACATTTGGACGGGTCAGCAGATTGCGGTATTTTATAGACTTCTTTGTTAACGGACTCTAAGTTGGGTGTTTTTCGATCTCCGCTAACAATAGCCATTGTAATCTCATCAACACCGGGTTTGACAGCCAATATGCGCATATGCCGCTCCTTCTATATCATTTTCAATTCATTAAGGTCTTTCTCAGTCTTATCGAGAATGGCTTTATAGCAGTCATCACAATATCTTTTTTGATTGGTATGCGCCCCACCAACTTTAGGAATATCAATACACTTTTCACCCTTTGATAATTCCCTTTTGCAGCGCTTGCACTCCGATTTTCGCAAAACTTCAACCCTTTTTGGCTTGCCATTTGAGCTGCCAATAAGGGATGGAACAGGTCCTTTAGGTTTGGCTTTCTTCGTAGTCAGACTTTGCTTTCCGAAGTCGTCTTGTGAGTGGCTTGATGATGTCATCAAGGTTCTCCAATATTGCTTTAAAATCTTCCACGGTTGCAGAATTGCGAGATTTCCCTAGCCGTTTATTGAATTCGACATTCACCATCATCAACGCAGATATATAGTTGTTTTTCCCTGTAAGCTTTAAGCTTGCATACTTACGGGGAATTTCCAGACCGTTCATGTCCAATTGAACATGATTGAGTAGAATTTTTGCAAGTCGTTGAGCTTGCTCATGGAGCCTTTTTTTGGCCTCTTCCCACTCTTTTTGTGGCTGTACGAGAAATGGCTCCGCAGGTGCAACTTTTGTGAGGCTCGGATTTTGGCTACTTTTTACAATGCCCTCTGCTTGAGATTCATCAAGACCCAAAAGCTTCAACCTTTCGCGAAGTTCCTCAATTATGTGTTGCTCCTCAACTGTTGTAAAATCTTCTTCCCAAATAGCATCAACAATTTCATTATGAACTACAACTTTTTCTCCAGCCCGTAACCGCGTTGAACCGTTTAAAACATCCCTCGAAACTTCTGGCTCTTCGCCACCAATGACTTTATCCCAAAAAGATTGATCGTCATTCTCAAACTGCTTAAATTCTTTAAGCCTTTGATCCAGATTCATGCCAAGGTGAGTGACTATGTGCCCCAGATTGTCTGGGTGTCCAGGATCATTTTGAACAATGACCCTCATTATCCTGCCTACAAACTGGATATAAGGCGCAAGGCTTCTAAATGGACGAAATATAGCTGCGACACTTAATTTTTGGTGATCAAATCCTTCGCCTAGCATTTGAACTTGAATAATACAATCAAGTGTCCCATTTCTCAGCGCTACCAGAATAGCATCCTGCTCATCCTGCTTTTGTTTGCTATGAATAACTTCCGCAGTAAAACCTCTCTCTATATATAGCGATCTAATTTCTTTTGCATGATTGATAGAACATGCGACAGCAATAAGTTGGTGTTGCGTTCCGCTCATTCTTAATTCTTCAAGCTTGCCCAAGCTGTTATCAACGATATGTTTGTTGCACAGTGGAGCCAAAGCAACCCCTCTACTAAACCAGTCATCCTCCTTAAGTTTCAATATTTCTTCTAATGTGTAAATTTTTCCACGTTCATCTTTAAATCCCAACTGAATTTCCGATGGGGCAACGTAACTTGCTTTAAGTCTTTTGACATAGCCTTTTAGCGAAGCACTCCTAAATGGGTATCTATATATAAGTTCTCCGCTCAATTCTTGCCTGTCACTCCTAAAAGGAGTTGCTGTCATCAGTATTATTTTAGCTTTTGGAAACCTATCAATGACCTTTTGCCAGCTTGCGGCAGCACTATGATGCGCTTCGTCAACAATGATCATATCAAAAAAATCATCACTAAATTGCGCTAACCATTTCTCAGAATTGGTCGCAAGTTGTTGGACATTTGTTATAACTATATGAGATTTTGTTGCAGTGCTTATATTTCCTGTGTCAAGGGTACATGCCAAAGGGCCTGCCAACATTTGTTCTGGAGCCAGAACTTTTGCTTTACGCCAAAAACACTTTTGGCGGTTGGTTACATCCATTGATTCATAAAGACCGTCTTTAATGGTCAAGTTGGGAGCAATTACTATGACTCGTCCACTTGCAATCCCTAGTGGAAGAATAGAAGCAAGGCCGGTTTTTCCGCAACCTACAGGAATCTGTATGATAGCTCTATTTTTACCGGATTTGAAAAAGTCATACGCTTGTAGGTATGCACTTTTTTGAGGCTCGCGAAGGAGATCATTTTCTTCAATGTTAAAGTCAATATTGGTAAAGAATGTTTCCACCGGCTGATTCGATCTGGCCCATGCATCAAGTTCTTGTTTTTCAAAAGCCCATTTTTTGCCGATTTTACTTGCTGGCATTCTACCCTCTTGCGCCATAGCATATAATAGAGTTTTGCCTATTTTAAGGTAGGAAGCTGTTTCTTCCACCGACAACCAATTCTTATTTTCGGGGTTCATCTTTTGTCCTTCATATGGTATCAAATGATACTAAACGATAGATAGAATCGGGAGTGATGTCAACCTCCAAATTTGACTCTTTGCTTTACCGCACCATTATGCTTGGCGTTTTCATCCTTGTCCATTCACATCCCTCAATCCTTTGCCAGTGCTCCAGATACCGCTCATTCTTCGCCAGAGCCAAGTCTCCGGCCACGCTGAAAGCATAAGCAGCAGTGCGTTCGGCATAGCGTTGCCAGGCGCGGCCCTCGTTTTTCTCTCTGATGGTGGGGGCGCATTGGCGCACGGCTTCGGCCACGGCCTGCTGGCTATGGCCGGTGGCCCGCAGACGCAAGGCAATCATGGCATCCACCCGTGACAAATCTTCCAGGGCAAGGTGCTGGCGGATATTCGCATAGTGCGCGTAGTAGGCAGCGACTGAATCTCCAGAACGTGCATGTGTGGTCACGGGGCGGGGGGGTGTCTGTGGCTGCCGGGCCTTTTCTGCGGCGGCATATTCACGCTCAATTTGTCTGGCCAGTTCCAAAGCCTTTGCGCATTCACGCTTTTCGGCCTTAAGCAGTCTTACCTTGGGAAAGGAGCCATCCTCGCGCCTGTGTTTGGGCTTTAAGTTGCCGAAGCCTGGTGCTCGGTGCGGATGGATGCAGCCGGAGAGCTTTGGATCGCCATACTGCTTGTTGAGGCGCTCCGTGATCCGGTTGCCTACATCCCGATTGTGCGGGCTTTGCAGCTTGGGAATGGTGAGCACACATTGATAATTGCCCGGTGAACTTTCCAGCACTACAGCGGGCCGGAAGCCGTCCGCATAGAGCTTTTCCAGGCTCTCCCGCGTCATATCGTCAATAAGGATGTGATGTCTGTTCTCGGAAAGCGGTGTGTAATAAATGTTTTCGCCGCGCTGCTGTAGCCGGAGCATTTCGGGCAGGTGTGCGGCCAACTCCTCTGGAGTGAATCCTTGGGATGCTCCGCCCCTCTTGTCCAGAATGAAAACCTTTTTATCGCCATCCGGTTTCATGCGGATACAGGTCACACGGATGCGATCCGCATTCACAGCGGCAACATACTGCTGAAGCTGTTCATGCACAGGTGTGGATGGAGCTGTGGAGGGCTGTTGCACGGGCAGCTCAGTGCGTTGGGGTTGGATACGGAATCTGTGCCGCCAGCGGTCGGCTTGCGTGTGCAGACCACGCCCGCGCAACCAGGTTTCAAAGCGAGGCTTGCCTGCTTTCGGAGTTTTCTTGCGGCCAAGCTGCTGTTGGAGCTGGTGCCATTCTCCGCGTTGACGCACTTTCAGGCGGTGCCTTTCGGCGTTGAGCACGGGCAGCCCGCGTTTGCCGAGGCCGCCCAAAATCTGCTTTCGTTCGCTGCGATGTCGGGCTTTCATAGCTTCAAGTTGTTGCTGTTTTTTTGCCTCATTTTGGTCCAAAGCAGGCATAGAAATGTCTTTCTGATACTGCCGCCATTCTTCCAAATTTACCTCGCTTACTGGTTCGGGCTGCATTTTTTCCAGAGGCGGTGGGGTTTCTGCTGGCATAAATTCCCCAAGCCTTTTGCACAGTTTGCTCATGCCAAAATCACGATCTATGGACGAAGCCTTCACGGCTTTTTCACCCACAAAAACGATGCCCCCGGAGCCTTTCTTTTCAAAACGCAGACCTTTTTCAGCAAGTTTCTGATGCAATTCCGGCCAGGAAGTCGCGTTTTTAATGATGTCATGCCCTCGTTCCTGGGCAATTCGTTGGGCGGATTTTTCGCCAGTGGCGTGTTCAACGGCCATTGCTTCCTGTCGGGGCTGAATTTTTTTTGGCCTCATGTTTCGAGCAAGCTCGCCGTTTTCTAACACCGAGTAGCGGGAATTTGCTTCGCTTGCCCAGCCCTGCTTGTGTTCCACCAGAGCGACGATTTTATGGGCCTCTTCTTTGTCGAAACCTTTGTGCGGTTGCACCGCTTTTCCGGTCACGGGATGCATCCGATTGATCGCAATATGGACGTGATAATTTTCGGTATTGTAATGCAAACCGTAGACGGCCTGGTGCCCGACAAGGCCCATGCGCTCTAGAAAAATATCCACCAGTTCATCCACCTGGGCGCGGGTTGGCTGCTCGTGTTCCTGCCACGAAAATACCCAATGACTCACTGGCATTTTGCTGTGGACGCTCTCTTGGGCCAGCGCAATCATCTCCACTTTCTGGCCATTGTGCGTGGCGGCGAAAAAGTTTCTGCTCCCGGCGTGGGCGATTTTCTCTTGCGCATTGGTATTGTGCGGATAGCGGATATAATCCACCAGGTCGCCAATTTGCCAGACCTTGGGCTTATCCGTGTCGGTGTACTTCACCTTCTTGACGATCACGGTTTTGTGCTCCCCAACCTTTCAATTGTGCGGCCCAAAATCCGCAGTGTTTCTTCTTGCTCTTCCAGGTGCTCACGGCTGGCTCCTGCCTGCCGCAGTGTTTCAAAATGATGCTTGAGCAAGCCCCCGATACGGCGCAATTCACGGACTGTGGTCATGTCCGTTTGCGCCACCACTGGCCTGCCGCCAAAGCCGCGACGCCGGAGGCATTCGGAAACCGAAAGCCCGGCCAGGCTGGCTTGTTCCTCAAGCTGTTTTGCTTCGCCTTCTGACACCCAGAGGGTGTACCGCTTATGGTATTTGCGCTTTGGCTTTCCCATGCCTTTTCTCCTGTCTTTTGGCTTAGCGCGTGAGAAGCCTGCGCCGAATGCGCTGCCTTTGGGAGTCCAGAGGGCGCAAGCCCTTTGGCAGGATAGTAGTTGGCGTCAGACAACTACCATCCTGCCACGAAGAACCCACAACAGGGAGTGGCGTAATGACAGGGATTGAATATTTGTGCTATGCTGTCGGGAAATTCCAAGAATGGAGGCAAACATCAATGGCAGTGAAGACCAGAATACCGATGGAAAAGATTATGGCGGTCAAAAAAAAGCTCCAGAAACTTCCTACAAAAGAGACGGGGAAAACCCGCGAGGAAGCTCTGGAAATACTGGCTGGTGATTTTCAGGAGGCTTTGAAGAAGGGCTATTCCGTGAAGGAAATACGCGAGATTTTGGGCGAAGAAGGGGTTACATTGGCGTTGTCGAAAGTGGCAAAGTAGGCATTTTAGAGCATTCCACCAACTTGGGCGTACACGGCTAGTGTCTGTCATATCATGCTAAACACGGTTAAAATGGCATGGTGGTCTTGACTTTTTGCCTTGTCTTCAATAAAATTAGCGTAATACATTACAAACCACAGATGTCTACGAGTTAAGGAAGGGTGGAGTAAAAATCATGGAAGACAGATGGTTGTCTGTAGATGAAATCGGTGAATATTTAGGTGTTAAACGCGATACAATTTACAGATGGATCAGTGAAAAGAATATGCCTGCCCACAAAATAGGTCGTCTCTGGAAGTTCAAAAAAGGCGAAACCGATGAATGGGTGCGAACAGGTGGCGCAAACGATGCTAGTGCAGGACATGATGAAAAAAAATAACTATCTTTCCGCCTTGGGCTTCAATATGGGATTGGGGGGAGCCCATATTTCGCGCACGATGATGCTCGAAGAATTAAGCATCTTGCTTGCTCATACAAGTCGGATAGATGCAGAAAAAAAAGAATACCTCCACGCGATCATTGCTGAAAACTGCCTTGGAAAACGTTCGGCAAAAACCCGCACTCTCACTGGCAGATATCTTGTGGATTTGTACTCTCTTGACTATAAAAATATTCTTTTTAGATCCCTGTTATATTTTTGGAATCGTGACATAGCCGCCAGACCATTACTGGCTTTGCTCTGTGCCTATGCTCGTGATCCTGTTTTGCGTGTTGCAGCTCATTATATTTTGAATCTTCCTGAAGGAACTGTGCTTACTCGCGAATCGCTAGAAGAGTTTATTGACGCACAAAAGCCAGGACGCTTCAGCAAAGCCACCTTGAAGTCCACCGCTCAAAACATCAATGCAACCTGGACTAAGTCGGGGCATCTGAGTGGCCGTGCCAAAAAAGTGCGGGGGCGGGCCAATCCAACTGCCGCAAGCGTTTCGTATGCCATGTTTCTTGGCTACCTTACTGGTCTCCGGGGGCAAACTCTTATCCAGTCCGAATATGGTAAACTTCTAGATTGCCCGCTTGGTAAAATCATTGAGCTGGCTGAAGAAGCTTCGCGCAAGGGCTGGATCGATCTCAAACGGGTTGGTGAGATCATCGAAATCGGATTCCCCAAATTGATCAGCCAACATGAATTGGAGCTGCTCCATGAACAGGATTAAACGGCTGACACAATCCTACAGCAAATTTATTTCGATTCCGTGGCGAAACGATGCCGCCGCCGCACAACGTGTGATTTTTTGTGTCTACAATGAGACTGAAGAACGCTGGCTTAGGGCCAAGATAGATGAATTTGAAATTGCCACCCGGCAGGCAGGTCATGAGTGGGGTATTTTTGACCTGACCGATACTTTTGCTGCCTGGTTGACTTCCCAGCGCTATGCCATCAGCTATTTTCAAAAGCCACACCTCTTACCGACTTTGTTGCCCAAATACCTCAGTTATATTGTTGCAGAATTTGATGGATTCCTGCAAAAAAAAGCATTCGGTGCAGAATCTGTTATAGCACTGAAAGGTGTTGGTTCATTATTTGGATTTTTGAAAGTAAAAGATGTGGTTGATGCGTTGGCCCCTCTGGTTTCAGGGCGTCTGTTGGTCTTTTTTCCCGGTAGTTTTGAAAACAACAACTACCGGCTGTTGGATGGCTATGACGGGTGGAATTATCTTGCGGTGCCCATAACTGCTGATAAGGAATTTTGAATAAAGGATAGCTGATGTACAATCACGACATTTACCAAAAAGACCCCGCCACCCGAAAACTTGTCAATGAAGGTGTGGCCAGCGTTAATGATGAAACAACCAGTCATGCGCTCTCAGTGCTTCGCTATGAGCTTGAAACATTTGTTTGCGATGGTCAGTACGAAAAAGGAATGTCGCATATCCTTGAAACCTACTTAAAAAATACCAACCAAGCGCAACAGCCGGGAGTGTGGGTAAGCGGCTTTTTTGGGTCGGGTAAGTCCCACCTTGTAAAGATGCTTCGTGCGCTTTGGGTGGACACAACTTTTGCAGACGGGGCCACAGCTCGTGGCATAGCCAACCTGCCGCCGGGAATCAGTGATCTATTAAAAGAGCTCAGCACGCAAGCCAAACGGCATGGGGGCCTGCACGCCGCATCTGGAACCCTTGGCTCAGGAGCCAGCGGTAGCGTGCGACTGGCACTTTTGCGTATCATTTTCAAATCTGCAGGGCTGCCAGAGCAATACTCTGTGGCGCGCTTTGTCATGTGGTTGCGTCAGGATGGTATTTATGAACAAGTGCGCAACCATGTAGAGCAAAATGGCTTTAACTGGCAAGAAGAGCTGGATAACTTCTATGTAGCAGAAGGGCTTCACGCCGCATTAATGCAGGCCAAGCCCAAACTTTTTGCTACGCCAGAATCCTGCGTGGAAACTCTGAACAATCTCTATCCCTATGTTCAGGATGTTTCGAGTGACGACATGCTCAAGGCAATTCGTCAGGCCCTGACAAAGGATGGCAAGTTTCCCTTGACTCTGATTGTGCTTGATGAAGTGCAACAGTTTATCGGTGGCAGTGCAGAACGCTCCATTGAAGTGCAGGAAATGGTTGAAGCCATTTGCCAGAATGTTGGTGGAAAAATTTTGTTTGTGGGCACGGGGCAAACAGCCCTTACCGGCGTTGCACTTCTGGCCCGGTTACAGGGGCGTTTTACTGTGCGGGTTGAACTTTCAGACGCAGATGTGGATGCAGTTATCCGCCAGGTAATTCTGGCTAAGAAGCCAGAAGCCAAGTCGCAAATCGAACAGATCATGCAGACAAATCTGGGAGAAGTTTCACGGCATCTTGCAGGCACTACCATCGGGCACATGCAAGACGATATTCAGCACTTCTCACAAGACTATCCCATTTTGCCCGTGCGTCGCCGTTTTTGGGAAAATACACTGCGGGTTTTGGATCAGACTGGCACCGAAAGCCAGCTCCGTAACCAGCTCAGCATGATCCACAAGGTTATTCAAACCAACCTGAATGAACCCTTGGGGCATGTTGTCCCGGCTGACTATCTTTATTTTGACTCTGCCGACAAATTGCTCCAGTCGCGTATATTGCCTCGCAAAGTGCATGAAAAAACCATCACCTGGAGTAAAGGGACAGACGACGAAAAACTCATGGCCCGCGCCTGTGGCCTGGTTTTTCTGATTAACAAACTCGGCAGCCAGAACCAGGAGCTTGGCATTAAAGCCACCATTGATACCCTGGCCGACCTGTTGGTAGAAAATCTTTCGCAAGGCAGTGGCGCGTTGCGCAGCAAGCTGCAAAGCCTGTTGGCGCACTGCGAACTGCTTATGCGTGTGGGTGATGAATATCGCATACAAACTGAAGAAAGCACGGCGTGGAATGACGAATTTCTCAGCCAGCAAGCCGCGTTATCCAACGAAGCACACCGAATTGACGCAGAACGTGAAGATCGTATCCGTAAAAAATTTGGTGATGTTGTGCGCAAGCTATCCTTGATGCACGGTAGTTCAAATGTTCCTCGCGACATTCACCCAGTCTTTGATACTCAGCTCCCAGCAGATGCCCATCAGCGTCTGTGTGTTTGGGTGCGTGATGGGTGGAGTTCGGATGAAAACTCTGTGCGAGCAGATGCACGGCAGGCAGGTAATCAATCTCCCACAGTGTTTGTGTTTATACCAAAACGCTCTGCTGATGACCTGCGCACCCATCTTATCAACTACAAAGCCGCCACGGCTACCCTAGACAAGCGCGGCGTACCAAACACCCCCGAAGGCACAGAAGCGCGGGCGGCTATGGAAACCACCAAGCAAGGCGCGGAAGGTAAAATTCGTGAATTGCTTGATGAGGCATTCTCTGGTGCTCGCATCTTTCAAGCGGGCGGTAATGAGATGCTGGGTAACGACCTTCAGGAAATGGTGCTGGAAGCTGCCAGCAATTCGCTCCAAAGGCTGTATCCGCAGTTTCCAATTGCTGACCATCCACAATGGGCAAAGGTATACGAAAAAGCCCAAAGGGGAGCACCCGATGCCCTGAAAATTGTGGGTGATGAAGGCGAACCTGCCAGAAATCCTGTTTGCAAAGCTATTCTTGGCTTTCTTGCGGCAGGAAAAAAAGGTGTTGATATCCGCACCTGCTTTGAATCCTCGCCATATGGTTGGTCGCGTGATGCTGTGGATGGTGGCCTACAAGTGCTGCTGATTGCAGGGCTCATTCGGGCTCAGGACGAGCGTGGGCAAACCCTTGACCCTAAAGAGCTGGAGCGCAAGGCCGTGGGCAAGGCCTTCTTTAAGGTGGAGTCTGCCACCATTACCACAGCGCAGCGCATACAATTACGCAAACTCTTCCAGAAGCTTGGCTTGACCGCCAAGCAAGGTGAAGAACTTGCCTGTGTCCCGCAGTTTCTGCAAAAGATGCTGGAGCTTGCGGAACAGGCTGGTGGGGATGCTCCCAAACCCCAGAGTCCAGATACAGCGTTTTTTGACGGAGTAAGGCTCACCGCAGGTAATGAACAGCTTCTTGCCATCTATAACCTTCGTGACGAGCTTGCTCATAGTATCGACAACTGGACAGACTTGTCTGGGCGCATAACTTCGCGCTGGCAAAGCTGGCTGGCGCTGAAACAGCTTGCTGGTCATGCCGCCAACTTGCCAGAAGCAGAAGTAATCGTGGCCCAGGTGCAAATTATCGAGAACAAGCGCCAGCTATTGGACGAACCTGATGCCATAGCCCCACTTTGCGCCAGTTTAACGCAGCTTTTGCGTGAAGAACTGAACCGACTGGATAACGAATACTCTTCTGGCCATGCCGCAGGCATGAAAAAGTTGGCAGATGATGCAAACTGGCAGCAGCTTGATCAAAATCAGCGTCACCAGCTTTTGGCGGAGCAAAGCCTGCAAGGAAACGCCCGCCCGGTTGTTGCGGTGCAAACCACGGCAGATGTGCTGAACACGTTGAAATATTGCACATTGAATATGTTTAACGACAAAGTGGCGGCTATGCAGGGGCGTTTTGAGAAAGTGCTTCAGGGTGCAGCGGAGCTGTGCGAACCGGAAGTGCAGTTTGTACTATTGCCGCGCCGCACCTTGAAAACGCCTGATGAAATTGACGCTTGGGCAGATGAAGCCAGGCAAGTAATGAAAGCAGCCCTGAGCAACGGGCCTGTTGTGATAAAATAGGGGGGAGTATGATTTCTTCACTCACGATAAAGAATTTTAAAAGTTACGCTGAAGCGACCCTTCTATTGTCAAAGATGACGTTCCTGATTGGCCCTAACGCTTCTGGGAAAAGTAATGCCTTAGAAGCCTTACGGCTTTTGAATTGGTTGGCAAAAGGAAGTCGTCTGGATGATATCGAGCGCAATATTCTTGGTGCAGACACGCTCATCCGTGGACAAGCCTCAGATTTGTTTCTTGACGGCGATGAGAGCCTGTCACTTGATTGCTTTATTCCAACGGCTGAAGACGGCTGGAGCTTTTTCCATATTGCCTTCGGTTTGATTTCTGGCAGGCTGACCCTCACTGCGGAATCGGTGTCCAGCCCAGTAGAAAATTTGCCGCTTTATACAGTTGATGGAGCACCAAAAATTCATACCAATACTGTATCAGTTCTGTACAATAATTTTAAAAAAGGGAAACACAAACCTCATATTACTTGCTCAAATCAGCAAGCAATATTTTATCAGCTCGAAACGCCAGGACGTTTTGGTAAAGAGCATGAAAAATCACAAAAATTAATACCTGCCGTAACAAAATCTATTCGTGAAACATTACAGAATATTGTCTTCCTTGACCCTCGTCCCGCATCAATGCGTTCTTACGCTTTTGCAAGCAAAGACGACGAGATAAAAGAAGATGGATCAAATGTTTCAAGTGTTCTTTATCGAATTTGCAATCAAGGTGAAACGCATAAAAAAGAACTTCTTTCATTCATTTGTTCGTTACCGGAGCAAGATATTACAGATATTTCTTTTATAAAAACAGAGCGAAATGATGTGATGGTGCGATTGCACGAGTCGTTTGGTGATAAAGAACGTGTTGTAGACGCTCCACTTTTATCGGATGGAACCTTGCGAGTCCTATCTATTGCGGCGACATTGTTTAGCACTCGTGAAAATGGGCTCGTCATTATAGAAGAAATCGATAACGGCGTGCATCCAAGTCGAGCGGAAACACTAGTAAGCCAAATTCTGCATATTGCTTCAACTCGTAACCTTCATGTTCTCATTACTTCTCATAATCCGGCACTGCTTGATGCCGTACCAGATGAAGCATTGGGTGATGTGCTATGTTGTTACCGTGATCCTGCCACCGGATACAGTCAAATAACACGCCTTGATAGATTAGAACGCTACCCAGAGCTGATTGCACAGGGAACTTTGGGACAGCTTGCAACAAAGCGTATTTTGGAACGCTTTTTAAAGGACAATACGACTTCGCAAGAACGCAAAGCTGCGGCCCTGTCTTGGCTGGACGATTTAAAGCAAGAGGGGGCTGCCCAATGAGTGCGGTATGCCTGATTGACACCACTATTTTTGCAGAAATATTGAATATCCCCGGCATGACAAGTCGGCGTGATGAAATATTTGAATCTCTTCAGCAAAAAATAGATGCCAATGAATCCTTATTTCTGCCTATGGCGACAATTTTAGAAACAGGCAATCATATTGCACAGAATGGCGATGGTGTACAGCGCCGTAAGTGCGCAGAGCGTTTTGTGGAACAGGTACAAAAAGCTCTTGATGGAACAATTCCATTTACTCCACTCAGCTTTCCCACAAGAGAAGATATGCAAAAATGGTTGGCAAGTTTTCCTGACTCTGCCATGCGCGAGTCGGGAATAGGTGATTTATCCATCATCCACGACTGGGAACACCAGTGTGAGCTCCATCAAGGGCGTCGGGTCTATATTTGGTCACTTGACGCACATCTTTCCGGCCATGACCGTGCTGCAAGGATTTAACCTATGCCCACCCTCGACAGAACTCTCCGCAGCCGCCTGGAACGCACCATCAGGGAAGCACGTCTCATAGCGGAAACAGCAGCCCATGCCGCGCTGGGTCAGCTTGGCGTGGACGAGCAAACCGTGCCCGCGCACGTTGCCGAGCCGCAACGCGAGTTGCGCCGCCGTTTGCGGGCGCATGGCAGGCAGCCTGGGGATGCCCTGAACGGCGATAAAGTGCAGAACATGGATCGCCTGGTGGAAGAAGTCGCCTACGAGCACTGGCACCGTATGCTCTTTGCCCGCTTTCTGGCCGAGAACAATCTGTTGATGTACCCAGACCCGGATGATCCGGTGCCGGTGACGCTTGAAGAATGTGAAGACCTGGCCGCCGATGAAGGTGCAGCCAATGGCTGGGAGCTGGCCGCCCGTTTTGCTGCCCGCATGTTGCCACAAATTTTCCGGCTGGACTCTCCTGTTTTCCAACTGGCCCTGCCTCCTGAGCACCAACAGGGGCTGGAGCGCCTGCTGGCAGCCTTGCCGCAAGAGGTGTTCTCCGCTTCCGACAGCCTGGGCTGGGTATACCAGTTCTGGCAGGCAGACAACAAAGAGCGCATCAACAGCGCAGAAGTCAAAATAGGCGCACGCGAACTGCCCGCCGTGACCCAGCTCTTCACTGAACCGTACATGGTAAGTTTTTTGTTGGATAATGGCTTGGGGGCATGGTGGGCCGCCCGGCGTTTGAGCGCCGAAGACTTGAAAAATGCCGCAAGCGAGGAAGAATTGCGCCAAAAGGCCGCCATTCCCGGTGTGCCCTTGGAATTTCTGCGTTTTGTTAAACTGGATGAGGGCGGCTGGGCATTGGCGGCTGGCAGCTTTGAGGACTGGCCCAAGACATTGGCAGAACTCAAACTGCTCGACCCCTGCTGTGGTTCCGGGCATTTTTTGGTGGCCGCCTTTTTGATGCTGGTGCCCATGCGCCGCGAGTTGGAGGCTCTGACCACAGAACAGGCCATAGACGCGGTGCTGCGGGACAATATCCACGGTCTTGAGCTGGATCAACGCTGCGTGGAGCTGGCGGCCTTTGCGCTGGCTTTTGCCGCGTGGACATATTTTAACCCTGATCAGCCACTACCTTTGGTTTTGGCCCCGGCTTTGCGGGGTGGAATCAGGGCACCTGGGCAGCAAGAGCGGGCTATCGGCCTTTGCCTGCATTGAATCTGGCCTGTTCCGGCCTGAATGTCACAGCGGATAAAGCCCTGTGGACGGGCCTTGCCAAGCCCCAGACAGCGCTACGCAATGCGCTGGACTTGCTCTATGACGAATTTCGGCAGGCCCCGGTGCTGGGCTCGCTGCTCAACCCTTCGGCATCCATTGCCGCACGGCTTGTGGATATGGCGGAACTCCAGCCCGCCTTGCAGCAAAGCCTGCAAGGGGAAGACGGCACAGCCTACGAAGCCGCCGTGGCCGCACAAGGCCTTGCCAGTGCCGCTGCCTTGCTGGGCAAGCAATACACCCTTGTCATCACCAATGTTCCCTATCTGGCCCGTGGTAAACAGGGGGATGCCCTGCGTGAGTTTTGCGAAAAACACTACCCCGAAGCCAAGAACGATCTTGCCACTGTCTTTCTGGAACGCTGTCTGGGTTTGTGCGCCACGGGCGGTACGGCCAGCATTGTGTTGCCGCAAAACTGGCTGTTTTTGACTACCTACAAAAAATTTCGTGAAAAGCTGCTCAAACAGCATGTGTGGCATACTGTGGCGCGATTGGGGGAAAAAGGCTTTGAGTCAACGGCCGCTGCGGGTGCATTCGTAGCAATGCTGACCCTCAGCCGTGGCAAAGCCTCCATGCCTGTGGGGGGCCTCATGGGTGAAAAGCCCAAGGCCCACTTCTTGCGTGGGTTGGATGTTTCCAAAGCTCCCACCGCGCAGGACAAGGCCGATGGTCTGCGCGTGGAAGCTGTGCAGGGCGTGGAACAGGCAAAGCAGTTGGAGAACCCGGATGCACGGGTGGCGTTGGGGGAAGTAACAGGGGAGTTACTTGAGAAATATGGGTTGGCATATATTGGCCAGCGTAGTGGGGACGGTTTAAGATTTATTCTATTCCACTGGGAGTTTGGTTGTATATCTCAGGGGTGGGAAAAGTTTAGTACAACTGTAGATGGCACTACACCATACTCTGGGAATACCCAATGCTTCCTCTGGGAAAACGGAAAAGGTCAACTTGCAGAATATCAAGCAGAGCTTGCACGGACTCAATATGCAAGTGGTGGCTGGAAACAGGGCTGGCAAGCATGGGGAGTGACAGGAGTCCGTATTTCTCAAATGCGTGTACTTCCTGTAACAATTCACCACGCCTCTCACTTTGATAATAATACGGCAACTCTTGTGCCTCACAACCCCGCGCACCTCGCCGCTATCTGGTGCTTCTGTTCCTCTCCGGAATACAATGAAGCAGTGCGCCGTATAGATCAAAAACTTAACGTCACCAACGCCACCCTTGTCAAAGTCCCCTTCGATCTCGACCACTGGACAGCCGTAGCCGCCGAAAAAATACCCCCACGGCCTGCCCAAGCCCTATACCGATGACCCCACCCAGTGGATTTTTCACGGGCACCCCTGCGGCTCGGTAGTTTGGGATGAGCAAGCCAAGTGGACAGCCCACGGCCCGCTGCGGCAGGACTCTACAGTGCTGCATGTGGCCGTGGCCCGCCTGCTGGGTTATCGCTGGCCCGCTGAACTGGATGCGGACATGGAGCTGTCCGAAGAACAGCGCCAGTGGGTAGAGCGTTGCGAAGCCCTTTTGCCCCATGTGGACGACGACGGCATTGTGTGCATTCCCCCGGTGCGCGGGGAAGCGGCAGCAGCCGACCGCCTGCTGGATTTGCTGGTGGCCGCATACGGGCCAGAGTGGACAAATGCAACCCTTGCAACCCTGCTTGCCAATGCTGACCACGCGGGCAAAACGCTGGAAACCTGGCTGCGCGAAAAGTTCTTTGCCCAGCACTGCAAGCTCTTTCAGCATCGCCCCTTTATCTGGCATATCTGGGACGGCCTGCGGGACGGCTTTTCCGCCTTGGTCAACTACCATAAGCTGGACTACAAAAATCTGGAAACCCTCACCTACACCTATGTGGGCGACTGGATAAGCCGCCAGAAGCAAGACCTGCAAAACGGTCTTGATGGCGCGGGCGAACGCCTTGCCGCTGTCGAATCGCTCAAGAAAAAGCTGGAGCTGATCCTCGCGGGCGAAGCCCCCCATGACATCTTTGTCCGCTGGAAAGCGCTGGACAAACAGCCCATCGGCTGGAACCCGGACATCAACGACGGCGTGCGCCTGAACATCCGCCCCTTCCTCACCGTGCCTGACGTGGGCAAAAAAGGCGCGGGCATATTGCGCGACAAACCCAACATCAAATGGGACAAAGACCGGGGCAAGGATGTGGAATCCGCCCCCTGGTATCACCTGTTCAATGGCGACCGCATCAATGACCACCACCTGACTCTGGCGGAGAAGCAAGCCGCAAGGGAGTGATATTATGAACAGTTATACCAGGGCACGGTTTTGGAAGTGTGCGCTTCAAGTAAATCCTTCGGAGTATATACGCTTTCGAGGTGAAGACCACGGAATGCAAGAAGCAGAGTACAATGCTCAGTTGGTTCACTATGCCAAAGAAAACGCTATAAAAGTTATTGGTCTGGCACATCATGGAAGCGTGGAAGGTGCCGACGCCATAAGAAAAGCGCTAGGCGAAGAAGGCATTCTTGTCTTCCCAGGATTTGAGATAGCTTCAAGTGAGCAGATACATTTTGTTTGCTTATATTCTGAAGAAACAACGACAGAAGAATTGCATCGCTATCTTGGAGACTTGCAACTCCTTAACCCAAGTGATGGCATACGCCCTTCCTCTCTAAGCGCAAATCAGCTTATTGAGAAAGTTGTAAAAAAACACCACGGCTTTATTTATGCAGCACATTGCGTCAATGAAAGCGGACTTCTTAATAGAAAGAATCCACATATCTGGGAAAATCCTCTTCTTAAAGCTGCGCAAATAGCAGGCTCTATTGAAGACCTCAATGGGGTTGATGGCGATTTTTATCGCAAGGTTATTCTGAACAAGGAACCTGCCTATAAGCGTGAATATCCTATGGCAGTTATCAATGCAAAGGACGTAGCAAGACCTGAAGAATTGGCAGATTTAAGGGCTTCATGCCTCATAAAAATGACCAAGCCAGGCTTTGAAGCATTCAAATTGGCGTTTCAAGACCCTGAATCAAGGGTGCGTTTAAACAGCGATGTAGAAGAGAAATACTATTCACAATTGAAGTCTTTAAAAATAACAGGCGGCTACCTGGACGGTCTTTGTATTGAGTTTTCTGAGCATTTGAATGCCGTCATTGGTGGACGAGGCACTGGAAAGTCCACACTCTTGGAGTGTCTCCGCTATGTTTTAGGAAAAACCCCTATTGGCAAAAATGCTCAAAAACAACATGCAGAAATTATAAAAGAAAATATTGGAAAAAATAAGGCGCGTATTGACCTTTCCATACTCTCATCAGCCATGAACGGCCAACAATTTACCATATCACGGCGTTATGGTGAAAATCTAGTTGTGCTGGATGCAGAGGGTAGGCCTTCAAATTTTTCACCTGATGATTTGTTGCCTGGTATTGAGTTCTTCAGTCAGAACGAAATTTACGAAATAACCCAGGATCAAGAGGGCCAGCGTAAATTGTTGGAGCGTTTTTTGGATAGTGGACATGGCGAGCTTGAAGCCATCATCCGCGAAGCAATGACAAAGCTTGCTGAGAATCGTAAGCAGATTGTCCAGGCCAATAAGGATTTTCAGGCCTTAGAAGATCAGGTTGCGCGATTACCAAAAATTGATGAACAGCTTGGGATGTTTAAAAGCCTTGGAATAGAAGAAAAGCTCAAGGCTATTCCAGTGCTGGAAAAGTCAAAGCGCTTGTTAAACCGTGCAGTCGAGCAAGAAGGGGCAGCACTGCAAAAGGCAATACATACGCTTAAAGATAATTATCCTGATACCGCTTTCTTAAGTGATGCTGCTTTAGAAAATATTCCCCAAGCGGAGAACTTTAGAAAAATTAAGTCAGAACTAGATAGAATTCAGCCATATACTGAAGGATTGTTGGCGCAGTGGGTATCCTTTTATGAGGAAGCGCATAAAAGGATAAATACGGTAGCCCAAGAAATCATAGCTGCGCTAGCATCGGAAGAACGCGCACTTGAAGCTGTTTTCGCAGAGCTGCCAGCCAGTGCGGGTAAAAGTGGCCAGGAAATAGGTATGGAGTATCAAAAGCTTCTAAAAGAGCGAGAACGCATTATTCCAGCTCAGGCCACAAAGTCAACAAAAGAGCAGTATTTAAATTCACTCAAACAACAGCGTACTGCTATTCATAATGAGCTTTCTCAAGTCCGTGCAGAGCGTGCCGCACGATTTGAGCGTGCTTTAAAGAAAACCAACAAAAAATTAGATGGTAAATTAAAATTAACAGTGAAACCAGAGGCTGACCGCAAGCCGATGTTGAATTTTTTACTGGGATGCCACCTTGAAAATGTTGGAGTTGGGCGGTTAAGCTGGGTCGAGCAAGTGTCAGATTTTTCTCCCCTGAAGCTCTCAGGCTTCATACAGAGTGGCAGTGAGGCACTGAAAAGTGCAAATTGGCAGATTCCTCCTTCTGTAGCGGATGCTTTACCTCGCATGTCTCTGGAGCAGCGCTTGCAACTTGAAGAAATTGAATTGCCTGATCAGGTAAATATAGAACTGAACGTCAGTCATGGCGACGAAAAAAATTATAAAGACCTCAATAGGCTTTCTACCGGGCAACAATGCACAGCTATTTTACATCTCTTATTGTTGGACAATAAAGACCCACTTGTGATGGATCAACCTGAAGACAACTTAGACAATGCCTTTATTGCAGAGCGAATTGTCGCAGAATTGCGACGAGCCAAGATTTCAAGGCAGTTTTTGTTTGCCACCCATAACGCAAATATTCCTGTATTTGGAGATGCAGAATGGATAGGTGTATTTAGCGCTGATGATGGTAAGGGATGTATGCCTGAAGAATCGCAAGGGGCTATAGATGTGCCCGCCGTGCGCGATCAGGCTGCTGAAATTCTTGAAGGTGGCAAGGCGGCATTTACTATGCGCAAAGATAAATATGGCTATTGAGGTATTAGTGCATGACCATCCTTGACCATCTTCTCCAATCCTTACGCACTGCTGCCACTTTTAATCCAGAAGTGCAAGTCGCTCCTGTGTGCATTCTGTGGCCAGATCGTGAAAGGCAGTGGGAATCAGTGCTTCCTGTTCTTCAGGCATTGTTGTCAGAGCTTATGGTTCTTGGTGATTATGCCCCAGGACAGCGCACCGGGCCTGCCATCTGGCTGCGTTGTGCCCTAGCCGGGCATATTGACGCCACGCTGCCGCCAGAAGGCAAGACACCTATACTTTATTTGCCCGGTGTGAGCCGCCAGGATTTGCGTGCCGTGGAAAGCTGCCCTGATCACCTGAAGCCCTTGGCCGAATTGCAATATCGTGGTGTCATCTGGTCACAGATAAATGCCAAGGATTGGACAATTCTGGCGTATTTGAAATCCGATCAGGGTGGTCTTGGGCTGGACGTGGCGCAGGATAATGATGCCAAACAGGCGATGCAGTTGGTTCTTTCCAGGCTTCTTGAAGAGGATGTCAAACTACTCAAAGGCAAGCGCCTGGACAAAGATTACTTTAATACCCTGCTTACGGGCGGCGACCCTGTTCGTGACGTGCTGCAATGGCTTGACCAGGGCGATGTGTTTCGGGTCAACCGCAGTGACCACGAATGGAAGGCTTTTAATGAAGTATGCAAGTCAGGGCTTGCCTTTTTCCCTCAAAACGAAGGTATCCTCGCTGGCTGTGTCAAACTGGCCAACCATCAAGGCCCTTGGCTTGCGGTTTGGGAGCGCTTTTGTGAGGCTCCGCAGCGTTATCCCAACATTCCTCAGAACATTCGCAAATGCAGTCCCCCAAGTGACACTATTTTCTGGCATTCAGGCACGGACTCTTTTGATGGGTGGCCACAATGGAATGATGAGCAGGAAAAAGCATTGCGGCACGAATGTTTAGCCTTTGCTCATTTACCTGCTCATGAAGCCCGCGCAAAAATTGGAGAGCTCGAAAAGCGGCATGGCCGTCGGCGTACTTTGGTATGGGCCGAATTGGGTGAGGCTCCACTGGCCAGAGCCCTGGAACATCTGGCTGATGTTGCCGAAAAAATGTCCACAAGCCTTGCGGCTGGAACTGTGCACGACCTCTTAACCGGCTACATGCAAGTTGGTTGGCGTGTGGATGATGGTGTGCTGCATGCATTAGCCCAAGTGAGAAATGCAGCAGATATGGAGGCCGTGACTGCGGTTGTCCGATCAATTTATCTGCCCTGGGCTGAAGCATCTGCCCGTCACCTTCAAAAAGTGGTGGATGGTTCATCCTATCCTGGTGGAACGCATAAAACGGCAACAGCATCAAAGCCCAAAGCAGGCGACTGCATAGTGTTTGTTGATGGACTTCGCTTTGATGCAGCAAAAAGATTAGCAGACGTGCTGCTAAAGCATGGGTTGAATGTTACGGAAGAGCCACTATGGGCAGCCCTGCCCAGTGTCACAGCTACGGGAAAGGCTGCTGTGAGTCCCGTAGGTGCAAGTATATGCGGGACAAATGATAATTCAGATTTTGAGCCAAGTGTCGCGAGGACAGGGCAATCTTTGAAGGGGGGGCATCACCTGAAAAAATTGCTTTGCGATGCAGGGTGGACGGTTCTTGAACACTCCATGAGTGGTGACGGCCAAGGCAAAGCATGGTGTGAGTATGGGGATATTGACCACGAAGGCCATAATCGCGGCTCCAAGTTGGCAAGACACCTGGACGACCTGATAGGCGAGATAAAAAACCGCGTGATAGGGCTTTTTGCAGCAGGATGGAAGCAAGTGCATGTGGTCACGGATCACGGGTGGCTACTTATGCCAGGGGGCTTGCCCAAAATAGATTTGCCCGGATTTTTGACCGAAAATAAGTGGGGGCGTTGTGCGTCGCTGAAGCCTGGGGTCGCCTGCGAAGAAAGGCTATACCCGTGGTATTGGAACCCCGAACAACAGTTCGCGCTTGCGGACGGTGTGAGCTGCTTCAAAAAGGGCGAAGAGTACACGCACGGCGGACTGAGTCTCCAAGAATGCCTGACACTCCAGTTGGTCGTAACCTCACCTTCATCTGCGCCTACGGCGGCCATACACATTACTGACGTGGTATGGAAGGGAATGCGCTGCACCGTTGTCGTTGATGGCAATGTTTCAGCAATGTCGCTTGATATACGATTGCAGGCTGGCAATGCAGCTTCAAGCATTGTTCTGGGGATAAAACCTCTTAGAGACGATGGCACAGCCTCTGTGGTTGTTGAAGACGAAGATATGGCAGGACAACAGGCTTTTATTGTGCTCCTTGATGAAGATGGTTCTTTAGCCGCTCAGTCTGCCACTGTGGTTGGAGGAGGTGCCGTATAATGGAAATGGATCATATTGATAAGGTCGCGGCATCATTACTGGATGGCTATCTTGTGCGCAAAGACCTTGTGCGAACATTTAGTCGTCAATTTCCAGTGCCGACCTATGTTGTGGAATTTTTACTCGGTCGATACTGTGCCAGCACAAGCCAGGATGAAATTAATGAAGGCTTGGAGATAGTCCAAAGGCAACTTCAATCGCGCACGGTTAAGGCAGGCGAGGAAGAACTGTTTAAAGCCAAAGCCAGAGAAAACGGTGAGGTAAAGCTCATCGACCTTATCACTGCAAGGCTTGACGCCAAAACGGATTCTTATGTGGCCACGCTCCCCAGTTTGCGCTTGTCTGACGTGCGTATCAGCCCCGAACTGGTCAATACTCATGAACGAATGTTAACTGGCGGGTTTTATGCTGAAATTAGCCTGAGCTATGATGCGGCCATAGCGCAAGAAAGCAAGGGCAGACCTTTTGGCATAGAGTCACTACGCGAAATCCAGCTCTCAAAAAGAGACGTTCTTGACACCTTGGCCGAAGCCCGCAAGGCTTTTTCCACAGCGGAATGGAAATGTTTTCTGCTCCGCTCCATAGGCCTTGAGCCGAAGCACCTCTCCGAAAGACAGTGCAACGCCTTGCTTTTGCGTATGGTTCCTTTTGTGGAGCGCAACTACAACCTGGTTGAGCTTGGCCCAAGGGGTACAGGTAAAAGCCATTTATTTCAGCAGGTATCACCCTATGCGCATTTAATTTCCGGTGGCAAAGCCACTGTGGCCAGAATGTTTGTCAATAACGCATCGGGCCAAAGAGGTTTGGTGTGTCAGTACGATGTGGTGTGCTTTGATGAAGTTTCCGGGGTTTCATTTGACCAGAAAGATGGTGTGAACATCATGAAGGGCTACATGGAGTCTGGGGAGTTTAGTCGAGGCAAAGAAAGCATTCGAGCGGATGGCAGCATTGTTCTTGTGGGTAATTTTGACGTGGATGTGGAGCATCAACAGCGTATCGGGCATCTATTTGGCCCTATGCCCCAAGAAATGCGAGATGATACGGCCTTTATGGATCGTATTCATGCTTTTTTACCGGGGTGGGATGTACCCAAGATAAATAAAGAGCTTTTAACCGACCACTTTGGGCTTGTAAGCGACTTTTTGTCAGAGTGCTGGAGCCAGCTTCGTAATCAAAGCCGAATCAGTGTACTACAAGGGAAGGTATTTTTTGGAGGAGCTCTTTCTGGCCGCGATACAAATGCGGTCAACAAAACAGTAAGTGGTCTTATAAAACTGCTCAGCCCTGGAAATGATGAAATTTCTGAGGAGGATATGGAATGGGCTGTGCGGGTTGCGCTGGAAGCAAGAAGACGAGTTAAGGAGCAACAAAAACGCATTGGTTCAGTCGAGTTTAGGAACACGCACTTCAGCTATGTGCTGGGTACCAATGGTGTAGAGAAATTTGTATCTACCCCAGAGCTTCAAGTTGAAAACAGCATCGGCACAGACCCACTTGAACCGGGACAGGTATGGACTATTTCTCCTGGTACTGGCGATGAATACCCTGGCCTCTATCGCATAGAAATTAATGAAGGGCCTGGTTCAGGAGTGAAAATTCTTAATAAGCCTGTACCTCCTGCATTTAAAGAAAGCATGGGTTATGCTGAGCAGAACCTGTATGCCAGAGCGCTGCAATTGGTTGGAGATAAGGATCCCAGGCAACATGAATTTACGGCACAGCTCAGAGCTTTTGATGCTTCAAAATCTGGGTCAAAGATTGGCGTGGCATCACTCATAGCTTTATGCACAGCATTACTTAAAAGAAATATTCGTTCTGGCCTTATTGTTGTAGGAGAAATTAACCTTGGCGGGTCAATAGAAACTATACATAATGCCGTTTCAATTGTCGAAATTGCAATTGAAAAAGGAGCATCAGTGATATTGATGCCAGTATCATCACGCAGACAACTTTTTGACCTTTCAGATGAAATGGCAACAAAGATTGATGTTCAGTTTTATTCTGATGCAAGAGACTCTATTATTAAAGCAATAGACGATTGATGCGTAGAGTGCCTTGTTGTATTTAGTGCTTGTCATTAAGTACACATAAAAAGTCATGCCGTTGAATAATTACGGTATGACTTTTTTGTATTTATAGATCATTTATCAAAATCCTATGGCTATACAAAATACCTGTCAAAAAGCCACTGTTTGCAAGGTTTACCCCGTGCTAATGCCTGTAAGTATGTATTTTATAGACACAAAGCACGGAGGTACAGATGAGAAAATTGACTCAGACGGAGAGGCACATTGTAGGGCTACTTGCCCACGGGATACGACCTAAAAGAAATTGCGCAAGTTCTTTCTGTCTCTTATGGCACAGTTCGCTGGCATCTTGAAAATCTGCGGGCAGATTTTTTGGTGCACACCACACGCGAGCTACTGCTAAAAATAGATGCAGCACAAACTACTGAGGCAGCAAAGTCAGAAAGATTGAAGTTATCGCCTCGTGGAAAGCAGGTATTGGAGTTGTTCATGCACAGTTTTACATATCAGCAAATTGCAATGCAGTTGGGCATGAGTGTGAGTGGGGTTCGCAGACATTGCGAAAAAATGCTGTGGAAAAATGGCTGTGAATCCATGCTTTGTCTGATTGCCAAGTATAAACGGCATAGGTTTCATGAATCATGTAAGCATGAAGTGCAATCTGAACGTTGAAAACATACTGAGGTTGGCATGACACAAACTGCTTTACGGCCAGAAGATGAGTTTCGTCAGTTGCTGCTCTCCAAGCTTCCGCCAACCATAGCCCGCAAGGATGTGGAGCGGCAGCTTGGCGGCATCATTACCCCCAAAACTCTCGCCAATGCCGACTCGTCGGGAGATGGCCCGTTGGGGGCCTTCCAGGTTGGTCGGAGTGTCGTGTACCCCACAGAATCCCTTGTGAACTGGCTGATAGGTACGATGGGCGTATCAAGGTTAAAAAACAACATCAAAGAGCTTTAGGCGGCTTCAGGTTATGAACGGCAGACCGGGTGGCATCGGGTATCAAATGAGCGTAGCGCATAGTCATTGTAATAGTTCTATGCCGCATCAGTCGTTGGATGCGGTATATGTCTTCGCCATTACAAGCGAGCCAGCTCGCAAAAGTGTGGCGAAGACTGTGAAATACAATTCGTCTAGCTCTGTCATCCGGTCTGATTCCGTCATTGAGGCCAATGGAATCAGCAAGCGCTCTGAAGGCATGGGACAGGTTTGTACGCATTTCATTGCCCATGACAGGAGGAAAAACCAAGCCGGTGGCAATTCCTTTTTTCTGTTGCTTCCAGCGTTCTTTGAAAATCCCAAGTGCGGCGTCATTCAACGGCACCTTGCCTCCTGGTTTGCGGTGCGCTTCGTCGCGAACGGTGAGCATGGCATGAACCATGTCCACATCGGGCCATTCCAGGCGCTGAAGCTCACCAAGTCGCAAGCCGGTGTTCAGCGAGAGCACGATGCAATCATGCAAGTCTATGCAGGGCAGCTTTTTGGCCGCGTTTATCAGCAATTTTACTTCCTTGGCCGTCAAGAACCGTTCGCGGGCATTCTTGATAGGAGGAATTTTGACGCCACGAACAGGGTTTTGCCCACCGAAAATGGTAGTACCCTGCAACTTCGTGAGGCTTGCCTGGGTGAACGTGTAATTTATGATGCTGCGGTATTGCTTGATGGTAGACGGGGCCGCTCCGGACTCGACCAGGCTGTCAATGATGCCTTGAATATCTTCCCGTGTGATGGCAGGCAGCGGCTTTGCGCCAATGGCCGGTTTGATGATTTTATGATAGCGTTGCTCGTCTGTGAGCCAGCTTCGTTTGGAGCGTTTGGCTTCGGGCATGTAGTACCTTTCAAAAAAGTCCTGGAAGGGTATGTTGGTGACATACTCTTCAGATGCCTCTTTTTCGGCGGCAGCACGTTCGGCAGCCGCCTTTTGCCGCATTTCGGAAAGGCTCTGAGGCCCAGCACCGGTTTTTTTGTTTTCCTTGATCCCGGACAGCACCCTGAAAGCTTTTTCCGCGTTCCACTGTTCAGTGGCCCATCCCATGCCTTCTTCGATGGTACGGCCATCTTTTTTATAGCGGATGGAGTAGTAGCGGTCGGGTTGCCCGTTGCGCTGCTTCCGGGTAGAGTGCTCGTAGTAACGAACTCCGGGGTACGGTGTCTTGATTTTTGGCTTTTTCATGCCCCCCACTATGCCCCCACTTTTGGGGGAAAACAAGGGCACTCCAGGGAACTTGCGATGAACTATTCTATTGAAATTACTACTCCAAGGAAGTCGGGGGAACTTCGCAATCAGATTCAGGGTCTAGTTCTCGCAAGGGAGTGGGAGTTCGAGTCTCCCCTTCGGCACCATAAGAAGATAAGGGATTACAACAGCTTGTTGTAATCCCTTTTTCGTTTACCCACGGCTTGAAATGCGCCTTTCCGGCCTTTTGACCCCCCAAATCAGACCTCCCTCAAAAGAGGGTCACAAATGGGGTCACAAGCGAGTCGATTTATGGCGCAGCCTTCTTTCGTCCATCCTCTCCGTTCCGGCAAAGCTCCCAGCTTCCTTTACCTAAAGAATGGAATCTTCTACTATCGCTACAGGTTCCCTGGCTGGCTGATAGCCCACATGAAGCACACAGAAATTCGTGTCAGCCTGCGCACTGGCCATCGGCCCCAAGCACTGCGCCTGGCAAGGGATCTACATTCACGCCTACAACGAGCCCTAGAGATGGAAGACCTACCAACGCACGAAGAACTCCAGCGCCTGCTTCAACATGCGCTGGATGAGGTTCTCAATGAACCCAACAAAACCCTGGTGACACCGGATGAAATTCGCAGGCGCTTGAACGGCTACCTCCGATTCATGCTGGACAAAGACGCGCAGTCGGACGAGGGGCGGCCTATTGCGCACGAGCTAGACCAGAATGGCTCGGTAGTATCAACGATTGGCCTCGACACGGTCATGCTTGAATCTGCCATGGAGCTACAACGCCAGCTGAATTCATTTGACAGGGTTGAAGATTGGCTTCCCCTGAGCATTATGGAAATGGTTGCTGAGCAGGTGTTTGATCGCACAGAGATTGGACACGACAACGTCATGGCCTTGGCGAAGTCATATATGGCCATGCAGGTGACGTTTAAAAGAATTCAGGCCGCGCGGGTCAGTGGCGACTATGGGCCAGAGCAGGCGTTTTATAGCGCCGAGAGCACTCCCTACCCTCGTTCAACGGCTATGCCTGCCCCTGCTTCCACACCGATTGAAATACACCGGCAGCCTTCGCTTTTACTCAGCGAACTGATTGAACGATATTCTTCAACTCGCCTTTCAGACGGTGCATGGAAAGAGCATTCTGTCAAAGATCACCTCAGCCGCCTGCAAAATATCATTGATGTACTGGGTGACAAAGACGCGGCATCCGTCACTCGCGAAGAGATGCGCTTGGTTCGCGATACGTTACGCAAGTTGCCGCCCTCGAGAAAGAAAAGCCCGAGGTACAGAAACAAAAGTATTGCTGAGCTTCTTGCAATGCCCCACGCTGTAACCATTTCCGTTAAAACCGTAAACATAATTGTTGAAGCAATATCAGGCATGTATGAATGGGCCATCCGTGAGCAGCTGTTCACGATCAACCCTGCAAAAGGACTGAGCATCCGCGACACACAGCCTGATGTCGAAAAGCGTGACCCACTTACACCCGAAGACATCAAAGCCGTTTTTTTCAGCGGTGACTACAAGCCATCATCGTTTGCCAACTCCGCATACTACTGGGTACCACTCATCGGCCTGTATACAGGGATGCGGCTCGAAGAAATTTGCCAACTTCACCTTGAAGACATTTGCCAGGATTCCGAGGGGGTTTGGATCTTTGACATTAAAGAATCGGCGGAGGACGGGCTTAAGGACAAGATCCTAAAAAACAAAAACGCTCGACGGTTTGTGCCAATTCATAGTGAACTGATAGAGTTTGGCTTACTGCGTCATAAAGAAAAGCTTGTAGCGCATAAGGAATGCCGCCTGTTTCCGGAGCTAAAAAAAAACGCCCTCATCACCCAAATATGGCAAACAGGTTGGCAAAAATTTCAGCCGACTGCTGGCAAAGAAAAGGATCAAGGGCACCAAGAGCTTCCACTCCCTACGCCATTCGTTCTCGCAGTTTTTTAAGGTCAGAAACCTGCACAATGACTTGTTTCGTCAGATTTTCGGACATGAAATCGTAGAATTGGCAGGTCGGCAATATGGGGAGCGGTTCAGCGCAAAGCAATGCTTGGATCTCATCTCAATGTTAAATTTTCAGGAGTAATAGTTTATGCCTTGGTACAGAATCGTGCCTAAGACTGGAAACCGAAGATATCTGGAGCTTCCAGCTGGCCCCATTAATGAACACGCTTTGGCGAACGTAAAGTCGATTTCTTGTTGGCCAACGAAAATGAAACCTGGCAAAGCGACACCAGCCCGTTATTCGCAAATTTGCCCAGTAATTTTTATAAAATCCTCTAGCGCAAAAAAAATTGATATATACGCCACCATAAAACTAATCGGAGAATATTATCGCGTTGATCCACTCATCGTCATCTCTGAGAGTTCCACGGGAACTTATATAAAATTCCAGAATCTTTTCAATTTTAACCCAGACTATCTATCAGCAACAATCACGAAAAGGATATTTGAAAAAATACTGGTAGACACTGTTCGGTACTTCTTTATGGAAATTATCCCAACTAAGGTCTTCTTAGAACTAAATAACAAACCAACTCTTTTAAGTTTTTATTTAAATGAAAAATTTTTTTTGAGTGAAATCAATATTTCTGCCCAAGATATCAAACACTATGTGGATACCCGAAGAAATTGTTCACCTGACGATAACACTCCTGTATATTTGAAATATCTAACCATTTTCAATCAAATATTACTTGAAGGGTATAAGTCACACGAGAAAACTTTTCCATACATCCACGAGGCCCTGCTCAGATGCCGCTATTTCAAAAAATTATTCCAATCAGCTGGCCATTCATTTTATACACATACCAATACAGCCAATTTCTGCTTTAATCTTGGATCAGTAGGGGTGTCCTATCTTCTTGTAAAAATCAGAGCAATCCTGGGGACTGTTCAGTCCAATCCATTTGACAACAATGCGAGCACGTTGTGCTATCGTATCCAATTAGCCCTCGACAACATTTGTGAGACCGTCTCCAATCTAAAATTGATCAAACCAATACGCTGCAGCAAAAGACGATTTGCCTGTCAATCTTGGTGCGGCGCTCTGTCTCCAATTGAGTTGCTTTTATTAAAGGTAAATTATCTATCGCCCTGTAGCAGGATTGACAAATTGAGCGCAGCCTCAGAAGCATTCGTGCAGCAATTACCTAGAGATAGAATTATATTTCGCAGAGCAGAACTGCAGACAGCTTTGTCAAAAGACATTCGTTGCACTTACAATGTAGATATATCAATCTCCCATCTTATTGCTACTGGCGATATAACTCCAACAAAAGCATTCGTTCGCAACTTCAAACCTGGAAAAAATACAGAATTATATATACTCAACTGGCAGAATATCCAAAATAAAATTGATGAACGCATACGATTGACCTCAGGCTTGCAAGTTACTCCCCCACCGTTTCGCCAAGAGACAGAAGAGTTTTATTCGGAAAACCTCTTATTATCTGACCACAGCTAGGTCACTGAGTAGCCATCTTTTCATGCAACCTGCGACCTGTCCTTCAGACATCCCTCGCTTTTGAATGAAGGCCAAAGTTCATTGCTGGTGAATGCATTTCCCTTGGATTTTTTTTAAAAATATTGCTGACAACTGACCAATCAATAAATGGTTATAGCGTAATTATGTTGATAGTTAAGCAATACACGAAATATTTATCCCTTGCCTCATTGTATTTATAAGGAATTTATTTCGAGCTATAATCCCCACCATTCCTTGCTCCCATACCGAGGATATCCCCTCGACAGACCTTACACATCCCCCTTGTGCCCTTAGATTTGAAATGCCATGACCTCGACCATAATAGTATGATCAAGCTGCAGCAAAGCCCCCTCCTGAAGGATACGCCCACAGGTCCTCAGGTGGAACATGGCGAAGCGATGATCTATATGCATGTTGTGAAGGTTTGGAGTAACCCCATTTCGCCCCCCCCCTTCTAACTAGGGAGGAGGTGCTAAAACTATGACTGGAACTAGTGCTAAAGCAAGTTCAGCGGTTGAGATCGTAAACATAACGCCCCGTCGTCGTTGGTCTGTCGGCGAGAAGGTTCGCCTGATAGAGGCCAGCATGGCCCCCGGTCAGTCGGTTTCCCTGGTGGCGCGAACGTATGGCGTTGCTCCGAATTTGCTTTACCGCTGGAGAAAGCAGATGAGTGAAGGCGGCAAAACAGCCATTGAAGCCAATGACGAGGTCGTCAGCGTTGCCGAAGTAAAGGCCCTGAAAAAACGAATCCGTCAGCTGGAGCGCGTTCTCGGCAACAAAACACTGGAAGTGGAAATCCTCAAAGAAGCTGTTCGCATTGGCCGCGAAAAAAAACTCATCTCGCGGCTGCCCTTGTCCGGCGTGGAGGATTTCCAGTGACACGGGTTACGGACGCCCTGGCTGTGTCCCGATCCAACACCTATGAGCGTAGCCGCAGCCCACGCCCTCGCCCAGAACGATACAGCAAAGCGGAAGATGCATTCCTTCTCCCGCTGATTGTGGAACTTTTGGGCGGACGCCAGACCTATGGGTATCGGCGTATCCAGCGGCTGCTTAATCGGCAACTGATTGCCGATGGGCGCACTCCGGTCAACCATAAACGTGTATACAGGATAATGAAACAGAACAACCTGTTGCTGACACGGTTTACTGGCAGCCGACCGGACAAAGCGCACACGGGCAAGGTTTCCACACTACAAAGAAATCAGCGTTGGTGCTCTGACGGGTTTGAAATTGTCTGCGACAACGGTGAGCGGGTGCGCGTTATTTTTGCCCTGGATACTTGCGACCGGGAAGTGATGGCCTATTCCGCCACTACTGGCGGGTACAGTGCTGACATGGCGCAAAGTGTCATGCTGGCATGCGTTGAAAAACGGTTTGGGGATGTCAAAACATTGCAGCCAGTTGAATGGCTCTCCGACAACGGCTCCTGCTACACAGCAAGAGAAACAATAACTTTTGCCGCCGCGCTGGGCATCGTCAGCAAGTTTACTCCGGCTCGCAGCCCTCAAAGCAACGGTATGACTGAAGCTCTCGTCAAAACTCTCAAGCGGGATTACGTCTTCTGCAACGATCGATCGGATGCCGAAACTGTGATGGCGCAGCTTCCCGGCTGGTTTGAAGACTATAATGAAAATGCCCCACATAAGGCCCTGCGGATGCTCTCACCTCGTGAGTTTATCCGTTCATTGCAAAACTTGGAGTGTCCGGTTTAGCAGGGGCAACTCCAGCTCGAAGCCTAAAGACAACCGGCACACGAATGCATTTTTTGTGCCTGGGCCTGTCGACCTCCTGCGCTAAGCGTGTCTACTCTTCGACCTTAAGATGCTTATGCAGCCACAGTCCACAGACTCCAGCAACTGCCAAATGCCATGACCACTTAGCGATACTTACTTTTGCATGTGTAATAAACTTTGTCGCATAATATATTATGCTGAATATACTTGTAATTGATTTTTTAAAATCGCATACACACGAATATTTTAATCCACAATTTCCCCGGAAAATAATAGTATCTTAATAATAAACATATCCACAAGTCATATTCAAAGTGAATAAATCAATCATATCCATCAAATAGTCATTAGTATAAACATAATTTATCATCTAATTCTATAAAAAGACATCTCACACTTGTATATGCATTACCCAAAATGCATATACAAGTTATTAATTACTTAACAGTATAATTCAATGAATATTTTTAAATTTGGAGATATACAATGCAAGACATCACAACTTCAAGTACGTATCGTGGATACACAATCAACACAGGTAAAAACAATAACCTTCCATGCAATACTAAAACATTAGATCAACTTACTGACAGCATTGAGCACATGACTTTAAATCACTCTAAAGTTATTGCTGTAAGACTTGATATACACTCAGAGAAAAATTCAGAAAGAACACTTACACGAAGAGATGTTACACGTGCTATTGAAAACACCAAGAGAAATATCAATACAAAGTTTAAATCTTCAAAGAATAAGCCAGATCTCAAAGTCATTGTAGCAACAGAGCAAACATCAGCAGAGGCTAACCCGCATTACCATGCCATGATATTTGCCAATGGCAATGCAATACAAAATGGGTACTCCATTTATGCAGAACTTAATAAGCAAGTGAAGAACAAGCTTGATACCGATAACGATGGACTTGTCCATTTCTCAGAAAGTAACGGACAAAAGGGTATCATGATCGATAGAAATTCTGATGATTTTGAACAGCAAAAGAACAACGCAGTTTATGCCGGGAGTTATCTGGCTAAAACAAGATCCAAGGAGCACAACCCAAAGTGGTCAAGGGTGTCATCCTCATCTAGAATATAGTCCATTCAGAAATGAATTTTACAAAAAATTGACAATACACCAAGCAATCCATTTATAAAAATAAAACACACCCATAAACCATTAGGAAATATATAATGAACGACACGCTTGAAGAACAAAAGAATAGCCTTACTGTGCATAATGTAGAGATTAATAAATTTGATATAAAATCAGTCACAACAGAAATTTTACAAATTCCAACGACTGTAAACTCTAACACAGCGATTGCTCAAACAACTTTTGAAACAAAGGATGTTAAAGTTTCAATGCCTGGAGTTGCAACACCAACAACATCTAGCAGCAAGGAGACTTCTGTCATCATTAGCGATGCCATTGAAAGCTCAATTCGATCAGCTCTTTCAGCTATCCAAACAATTGCCCGTCCATCACCGCAGCAGGCCCATATGGAACTAACCATCGCTCCTGTTAAGCGCTCCGCTTCTGGGACAAAACCGATCACAGAGAGCCAAAACAAATTCATAAAAGGACTAGCGCGTGGAACAAGCCCTGATGACCTGCCCCCAAAAAACTGGTCCGCCTAAAAAGTTAGTATAAGGTGGAGCCATGGAGGGCATCAAATGGGTCGCAAAGCATTCACTCCAGAGCAAATCATTTTCAAGCTTCGCGAGGTTGAAATTCTTGTGGGACAAGGCGAAAGCATTGCCCTGGCTTGCCGCAAAATTGCTGTAACCGAGCAAACGTATTATCGATGGCGCAAGGAATTTGGAGGCATGGGGACTGAGCAGCTCAAGCGATTGAAAGAACTAGAAAAGGAAAACGCTAGGCTGCGACGAGCCGTCGTTGATTTAAGCCTCGAAAAAATTATTCTTGCGGAGGCGGCAAAGGGAAACTTCTGAGCCCCACCCGCCGTCGTCAATGTGCGGAGTATGTCCGTGAGCAGACCGGGAGCAGTGAGCGCAAGGTATGCGCTGTTCTGGGGCAACATCGGACTACTCAACGGTATACGTCCTCTGTTTGTGAGTTTTCAGTGCTCGTGCGCCAGGCGGTGATCAACTATGCCTCGGAGTATGGCCGGTACGGCTACAGAGCGGTGACCGACCTCTTGCGGACAGACGGGTGGGGTATCAGCTATAATCGCGTAGAACGGATTTGGAAACAGGAAGGCTTAAAAGTTCCAGCAAAGCAGCGCCCAAGAAAGCGCTTGTGGCTGAATGATGGTTCCTGCATTCGGCTCCGGCCTGAGTGGAAAAATCACGTCTGGGCTTATGATTTTGTGCATTGCCGCACGGCCAATGGCAAATCTTTTCGTGTGCTGGTAGTCATTGATGAATATAGCCGTGAATGCTTGGCACTACATGTGGCCCGCACAATTCGTGCAGAGCAAGTAATGCACGTTTTGGCAGATTTATTTCTGACGCATGGCAGACCAGATAACATTCGCTCGGACAACGGTCCAGAATTCGTAGCGTTAGCTTTAAAAGAATGGTTGGCAAATCTGTCTGTGCAGACGCAGTACATTGAACCGGGCAGCCCTTGGGAAAATGGTTACTGCGAAAGTTTTAACGGCAAGCTTCGGGACAAGCTGCTAGACGGCGAGGTGTTTATGACGTTACAGGAAGCCGAAGTAGTTATCGAAAACTGGCGCCAGCACTACAACCACCGTAGGCCGCATCGCTCCCTTAACGGTAGACCTCCTGCGCCATTGACAGTTTTTACCCCTCCCCAAAGAGGAGAAATGGGACCAATCTCGCCTCCACCAGAATTATCGGCCATACAGGCGACAGAAACAGAACCACAAAGAATCTACCACTAACATTTAACCTGGTACAAAAAAACGGGGCTGGTCACTGACACCGTAGCCCGTGAAACGGTTGGAAAGCCATTATCTGATTGCAGCTGCGCAGATGCAGACATCATCAAAACGTTGAAGGCAAAGAGAACGCCGCCTAACACCGACTTCCCCTAGCGAGCAGATCAAAAAATATCCACTACACACCAGACTGGCATGGTTGAGAAGAGGGCATTGACCTGATACCGCTGCACATAGGGGCCACATTTGGAGTGTAGTGCCTGCAATCTTCACAGAACTATTTTAGCACGTTGAACTAAGATATCTTTGCGAGTAAGCTGCGAACAACACTACCCACTTGGGACACCGCTATGTCAGAAAATACTGCAACAGAAAAAATTCTTGGTTTGTATACCTTGCTTTTGATGAGTTCGCGGCCTTGGTCTCTTTCGATGTTGGCAAAGAAATTTGATTGCAGCAAACCCACAATGATACGCCTGCTTGCCCGTATTGAGCGGATTGAAGGGATTGCACTCAAATCAGAATTACTCCTTCAGGATGGTCGGTGGCAGAAGTTGTACTTGTTGGAGCGTTCACCGAATATTGTCGAGCGCCAGCACTTGCACCTCAGCACTGAAGAAATGCGTTTGCTGATTTTCTGCCGTGATCTTTCCGCGCCATTTTTGCCCGCCCGGCTGCACAAAATGCTGGATGGCAGTCTGCAGCGCACATCCGTGTTGCTTGCGGAGCGTGAGGCGTGCCACGAGCGCCTAGAACCCCTCGTACAGCCTGCCTTGCTTGGTGTCATTGATTACGCGCCGTTGCAGGATATTTTGAGCACAGTGATGTGCGCCATACAGCAGAGCATCGTATGTGAAATTACCTATGCTCCACCTGGTAAGAGGGAGCGCACCTATGAAATGGCTGTCACGCGCATGGTAAGCGGTCATCATGCCCTCTACGCCCACGGCTGGAAAGTTGCACCCAAGGGGCGTGCAGAAGCGAAGCACCCGTTGTTTCTTGCGGTGCACCGCATGCGTGCAGCGCACCTTACTCAACGCTCACACGAATTGCATACCCCAAAAGAAGAGGAAGGCTTTGGCTTGATCGACGGCAAGGTTTTCCGTGTGACACTACGTATCGCCAAAGAGGCCGCCAACTATGTGCGCGAACGCGTCTTTGGGCCGAGGCAGCGGATTGATGATGCGGGTGATGGTAGTGTGCTGCTATCCTTTATGGCACGTAGTGAAAAAGAGTTGCTAGCTTGGGTTCTAAGCTTTGGCCGTAGCGCGCATGTGTTGGAGCCGCAGGATTTTGCCAAACGTGTGCGGAGCGAGGCCTACGCCATCCTGCGCAACCGCTGACAGTGTCACCCATGGCCTATGTCTTTACGAATCGGTTTGTGTGCGTGCCTTCCACTCAGTTTATGCTCGGAATACCTACGCTTAGTCGTATCCTTTGGCTAATTTTTTCAACTCACCGTTTATATTGTATATTTATTGAAAAAATTCTTATCTGCTCGTTTCGTAGAATGAAACGATATCCACATATCCTGTGCTCATCCGTACCCCAACTTTTGACACAGGAGTATGCCATGCAGGCCCACGATTATGCCATCTGGAAAAGCCTAATTCTAGAAGACGCAGACAATATCAAGCATCACCCCAACCCTTCAGAGTCTCTGTGCTTGCTGGCAGTTCGTGAACACGCTGCCGCCCTGCAATACATACGTAACCAAACAGATGTCATTTGCCTTGCTGCCGTGCGGGAAGACGGCATGGTTTTGCAATATGTGCAGCATCAGACGCCTGAAATTTGTCTTGCTGCTGTGCAGGAAGATGGCAGAGCGTTGCAGCACGTGCAGCAGCAATCGCCCGAAATTTGCCTTGCCGCTGTGCAGCAAAATGGCTTGGTGCTTTGCCATGTGCTGTGCCAGACGCCCAGCATATGCCTTGCTGCCGTGAAAGAAGATGGTGGATCCCTCAAATACGTACTTGTGCAGGACAGAGATATATGTCTTGCCGCTGTGTGTGAGAATGGTCTCACCCTACGCTATGTTACACAGCAGACAGAGGAAATTTGTCTTTTCGCCGTTCAGGAAAACAGCAGAGCCTTGCAGTATGTGCAACAGCAAACAGAAGAAATTTGTAAAGCGGCTCTTGAAGCTGGTAGCTCATGCTTACAGTATATTGTTGATAGCACATTGCGCAACACATTTAAGCGTAATATGTGACGTCACTGATATACATTAAAAGAGAACAGGCTCATATGACATGCGATTAATGGAGTAGATATATGAGTAGTATTCAGAGGGGCATTCACGCAAGCCTCATTTTGGTCTGTCTTTTGTGCTGCACGCCGTCTATTGTGGTCAGCGCAAATCTTGAGGGTACAAGTCCAGAGCAGCTTATCACACATGTGCGTGCACAGCATTTCCCTAAATATCCTAGCAATGAGGGGTTCCCCACCATAGGGGAATCGTTGGAAAAATTTTTTTCTAACGGTGCTTGGAAGTACGAGATGAGAAATTATCCCGGTGAAGTTGTCAGCTTCAGTGGTATTGCAAAATGCAATGGAAAAAATGTGCGAGTAAAGTGGATCTTTAGCATTTTAACAGCGAAAGATTTATCCCTATTTCCCTATGGAACAGTGATACATGAAAGTATTTTAGTCAACGATACTCGGATATCAGACAAAGAGCTTGGAGATATTCTGGCTACCGTCATGCTCAACTGAGAGGGAACAAGTGTACGGGTCGGCACGCCGAGGCATGCCGACCCTCCCCTGAATATGTAATACTTCTGCGATAGGAAAATTAAAAAATGGTTTGTAGAGCGATGTAAAAATTCTATTGAGCGCTATTGAAACGGATACTACTTTGGAAAAAGTGACCCTCCCCCCGAAAAGTATGCCATTGAAAAGTTAGTGTTCCTGACATAGGAGCACAAGAATGAAACGTAGCAGATTCACCGAAGAACAGATTATTGGGATATTGCGGCAAGCCGAGGCTGGCATTCGCGTTGTCGATCTTTGCCGTCAGCATGGCATTTCGGATGCGACCTTTTACAAATGGCGCAGCAAGTTCGGTGGAATGAACATCTCTGACGCCAAGCGGTTGCGCCAGTTGGAGGAAGAGAACGCCCGGCTGAAAAGACTTGTGGGCGAACAAGCGCTTGATATCGTCGTCCTGAAGGACGTGATCTCAAAAAACTTTTGAGGCCCGCAGCCAACAGGGAAGCCGTGCATCACATTCAGACTGCGCATGGCTACTCAGAGCGGCGGGCTTGCCGAGTGATTCAGTTTAATCGCTGTTCAGCCAGACGGCCACCATCTGAGGACCGTGATTTTCTTTTGCGGACTCGTATGCTGGAACTGGCAAATGACAGGCGGCGTTTCGGTTCTCCGCGCTTGCATGAATTACTGCGCCGGGAAGAACTGGTGCAGAATCACAAGCGGACAGAAAGGATTTACCAGGAAGAAAACCTTTCACTGCGCACCCGCAAGCGAGTGAAGCGTCCAAGCCATGCCCGTATTGTCCAGGCTGGCCCTGCTGGCCCAGATGAACAATGGGCGATGGATTTCGTAAGCGATTCCCTTATAGGTGGGCGACGCATCCGGATTTTGACAATTGCCGATCTGTGGGATCGTTCAAGCCCCGCGCTCGAAGTGGATATGTCGTTGCCTGGAGTGCGAGTTGTGCGCGTCCTTGAAAGACTACGCCTTCAAGGTCGGTTGCCACAGCGAATCAAGGTTGATAATGGGCCGGAATTTAGCGGTAAGGCCCTGGATACATGGGCTTTTGAGCACGGTGTACAGATTGTGTTCTCTCGTCCGGGTAAGCCCACAGATAATGGGCACATTGAAAGCTTTAACGGAAAATTCCGGGATGAGTGTTTAAATCAGAACGTGTTTCTGTCCCTGCACGATGCCCGCAGAACAGTTGAAGCCTGGCGCCAGGATTACAACCAGCGGCGACCGCACAGCTCATTGGGCTGGCTGACGCCGGAAGAGTTCCGTGAAAAGAATATAACCTGCAACCCAGTGGGAACCACTAACTTACAAGTGGTATACGCAGTGGGGTAAGGTCAAAAGAACGTGATATTGTAGATTTTATAAAAAATAACTTTAAAGGAATTGGACGCAAGCAGTCTAGAAACATAATTCAGATGATGGGCTTGTCAAAATATGCTTTGCCGATTGATAGCCGCGTGGCGAAGAAGATAGAAGAACTCAATAGTATTACGTTAAATAAAAAATTACTGGGAAAAAATTATGTACAAATAGAGAATCGGTTGAATGAAATATGTAAAAGCATTGATATTTACCCATGCATATTTGATGCTTGTACCTTCTCTAGTCAGGAACGTCAGTAGTCACTAATCGGTATTGGCGTAGGTAAATTTTATATCAGTTCAGCAAGTCAGCTAATGCTTCATTGTGAAGAAGTATCATGATTTGATGCATTTTTGTAACGCATTATGCATCCCAGGAATCGTTACAAGGGAGGCCTGCATGCGGCATATGGTTATAGCCGACTCCGTTCAAGAGCGCGGTTATCCTGTCCTTTTCCGTCAGGGTGATCTTGACGGTGCTTGCGTGCTGTACAGTCTGATGATGTGTCTTAACCTATGCGGCTTCGTTGACGATGAAGCTTCTTTTGCTGATGAGCCCGACCGCCGTACACGATTGGGCAAGTTGTACAAGCAGTTCGCGAATTTTCCGGCGCTTTTCAGCGGAGGCTGCCATATAGGTGAATTGCAGGGAATTACAACCAAAGCTTACGGCAGGCGCATTTCCACAGAATACTGCGAAGGACAAAACACAAAAATCCTCAAGTTTACCATCCAGCACCTCCTTGCGGGGCATCCGGTGATTTTGGGGGCTACGGTCAAGGGCACCTTGGGACACGCACTGACGGCATCAGGATTGGAATTCGAACATTCTGAAGATGCTGACGAAACGCCTGATTGGTCGGAAACTATGCCGCACAAGATTCTCATGCTTGATCCGGAAGGTTGTGAAGTGCCGCCATTTATGCAGTGGAACAGTTTCGTCTTTTGTGAGCGGTCATCCCAGAGAAGTTTTCCTTATGAGTTTGTTGGCGGCGACTGCGAAATCCGAAACCTCAGTTTTGAAGAAGCCCTGGCCATCTGGCGAGACTAGTGATTTTTTGAAAGCGGGCAGCAAAGGAAAAAGATTTCCCCTATGAGTACTCTGGAAAAGTAGAATATATGAGTATTTTTAAATACCATCGGAAGCATACCCCTCCATATGAGACGGCTGAACTACTCAATTTGAGATCATATCTGTTGTTTTTCAGGGAGACGAAATTCCACCCCTCACGCAGTCTTGCAACTATAAAGAACAATAGCTCAACTGCACGAACAGATCATCTTCTGCTCCGCATCCGGTAGTTGCCGCGTGACCATGCATGAGCATTGAAAAAACTCAATCTGAGCTAGCCGACTGCATGGTTAAGTCGGGGAAAATGCCCTCAGCTATGGAATATACTATTTTGAAAGCAATCACGGTCATAGGTGTTGGACAGACGGGAGCCAAGGCTGTGCTGAGTATGTGCACATTCCCCTTGCTGCGTGAAACTGTCACGTTTGCCTGCGCCTGTGCGGACGATTCGGCTCTGGTCGGGGCAGACGCCTCTATAATTCCATTGTGCGGGAAGTTAGAAGATGGCTTTGACTCAGCCGGATGTCGTGATATTCTGACTGGTGTGTATATGGTTGTGGTGGTCGCTGGTTTGGACGAACATGTTAAGTTCGGAGTAGCTCCGTTGGTCGCGGGGATAGCAAGAGAGCTTGGCGTTTTGGTTGTGTGCCTTGTCGCCATGCCCCTGACAACTGAAAACAGCAATGATGCCACGTGGGAGGCCTTGCCCTTCCTCCACCGAAATGTAGATTGCCTAATGCCTGTATCCATTCCATTCTTCAAAAACACATGCCAAAAAGTACCTTCTGAGAGTATTCAGGAAAAAATTATAGGTGTCATGTGTAACGCAGTGAGAAGCATTGTCATGTTTTTTCCTGATAATTTTGATGATGGACTGATTTGCTTAGATTTCGCAGATGTCAAAACTGTATTATCCCCGTATTGTATAGCTGGAGCAGGACTTGGCATCGCATCTGGCAAAAGACGGGCCTCAAAAGCTGCTAGGTGCGCTCTGGATAGACTGCCATTCTACATGCACCCAACGAGCTTTAAACGCCTCATGTACAAGATTACTGCTCCAGTTGACGTCACACCTGAAGAAATCCAAGAGATACATGATATCATTGCCAAGGATTTGAACGGAGATTGTTCCGCTATATTCGGGCTACAGTTCAGCACGGAAATTGAAGGGGCAATATGGGTTTCTATTCTTGCTTCCACAGATGCCCTTGGTAAGACAGTAAAGTGGACATGAATGGACTTGTGCAACCTAAAGGTTATTTGAAAGTATGTCACACAGGGCAAGGATGAAATGCCCCCCCAATAAACATACCGATGCCAGTGACGCTAAGTATATCAAGGTTGATAGCGGTTGGTAATTCAGCGACAGGACCATGGATGCATGATTTTGTGGCGTTGGAGTAGCCCCCATTTCGACTGACCCCCCTCTAACTTACAAGTGGTATACGCAGTGTGGTAAGGTCAAAGGTATCAACCTCAGAGTCGAGCGACATGTAACTGACGGGCACAAGCAGCATTGGTATGTTCTGGATCAACGCCCCAATAGGGCTATGAGGTAGAGCACTGGAATTAGTTCTAATGAAATTAGTATATTATATATATGACGAGATATTGCTGCCCCATTTCTACCTCCAGACATCAGCAAAAGTCTTGAGGAAATCCTAAGTCGTGCCGCATATTGCTGCCGAACGGTGAATTTCTGAGTGCCCATTGCTATCCATGGTGCAGCCAGCCATGCTTGACGTTATTGACTACGCCCCGTTACAAAGGGTTTTTCAAAATATTCTGCACGCCATAGAGCACCGCACTGTCTGCCTCATCACTTATGCAGCGGCGACAAAACCGGTACGCGAACACGAAATGGCCCCAACAAACTTAATGAGCGGGAGACAAGCTTTATATCTGCATGGATGGCGTGCCTGTGACAAGGGAAGCCCTGAGGCTCTACACCCTCTTTTTCTGGCTGTGCACCGGATCAAGGACGTGGTGCTTACGCGGCGTGTGCACCAACTGGAGCCCCCGAGTATGCACAGGGATTTGGCATCATGGAAGGCGAGCCTTTAGAGTGCGGGTGCATATTGCCCATGAGGCTGGCTCCTATGTGCCCGAACGGAGGTTCGGGGCGGAGTAGACTGTGGAAGACTCACCGAAGGGGGACGGCATTATCCTTTCCTTTATCGCCCGTAGCGAAGACGAACTCTTGGGCTGGGTGCTGAGTTTCGGGCGCAGGGCCGAGTGCTGGAGCCAGATTTTATGGTGCGGAGAGTTCGCGAGAATGCGCAAGCTATAGGGGGATAGAGGACTTTCCTGCCCTATTTTTGGCAATCTATTATAATAGGAAGAGCTTATTATGACCAATTTTGGAATGCTCAAAAAAGAAGACGTACGCAAACATTGGCCCCATGAAGCGCTGGATTTTACTCGATGGCTTGCACAAGAAGAAAATCTGACGTCCCTTGGCCAGGCTATTGGCCGTGGGCAACTGGAAATTATCCAGACAGAGGCGCCAGTTGGCCCATATTCTGCTGACATTCTTGCAAAAAATTCCTCTGGCGAGCGCGTAGTCATAGAAAATCAATTTGGAAAAACAGATCACGGACATTTAGGAAAATCGCTCACCTATGCAAGCTTTTTGAATGCAAAAACCATTATTTGGATTGCGGAAGAATTTACAGAGGAACATCAACGGACGGTTGGATGGCTGAATGACCTGACATCTGAAGATTTTTCGTTTTACGCTGTCAAACTAGAAGTCTGGAAAATTGATGACTCGCGACCTGCTTTCAATTTTAAAGTGCTTGTACAGCCAGCACAGATAAAACCAAGCGCCGTTTTGATGCAGGCAACGCTTAGTGAATGCAAATTGAAACAAGAAAAATTTTGGAAAATGTTCAGCAAACGCCTGAGTGAAAAGAAGCTTAGTGTTAAACCCTGCAAGCCAGGGGCAAATAACATTTTCAAGGTAATAACCAGTGACGGGCGTCTCACCTTGCCATGTCTTATCGACATAAAGAATCATACAATCAGTCTTTATGTAAAGCTAATTAAAAATAGTGCACGACGTGACTTTGAACAACTATTCATCCAAAAGGAAGCAATAGAAAAAGAGCTTGGAGCGCAGCTAGAATGGGATGGAGATGCAAAGTTCAACAGAATGATTATGCTCCGGCGGGAATGTGACTTTGCTTGTGATGCTGATTTTGAATGTGGTACTGATTATCTAGCTGCAAAAATAGAGAACTTTATTCATGTTTTCAAGCAGAGAGTACATAATATTAGTGTAGATACAAAACATGAATTAGAAGAATTTAGTGGTCAAGATGAAGACTAGTAGCGATTTCGTTATCGCATTAGCGTAAATCTTGGTAGTCAAGCACTGTTGTAAAATGCAATAGCGCTTGGCTACCAAGATAACGTACGGTATTTTTCGCACATTGAAAAATAGAAGTAGCCCGCCAAGTCGGTTAGATTTGGTTATCACCAAACAACCACCAAACCAACGTGGAGGGCTACAGATGGAAGCTATCAGGACGAACGGTAAAAAAAAGTTCCGGTGATTGCTGTCGATGAAGAGGAATTGCGGACGCACGTTTCCGAGGTTGTGCGCCAGAGCGTCGAGGAAACCTTGAACAGCCTGCTTGATGCGGAAGCTGACACACTTTGTCAGGCCCGACGCTATGAACGCAACGCGGAGCGCGCCAGTACACGCGCTGGGCATTACGAACGGAATTTGCAGACCAAGGTTCGCACGGTTCAACTCAAGGTTCCCAAGCTGCGACACATGCCGTTTGAAACCGCGATAATCGAACGGTATCGCCGCCGTGAAAGTTCTGTAGAAGAGGCTTTGGTAGAGATGTACCTGGCTGGCGTGTCGGTGCGTCGGGTCGAGGACATTACCGAGGCTCTTTGGGGCAGTCGAGTCAGTCCAAACACAATAAGCGACTTGAATCAAAAGATTTTTGAGCGGGTTGAAGAATGGCGACAGGATTACAACCAACGGCGACCGCATAGCTCATTGGGCTGGCTGACACCGGAAGAATTTCGCGCAAAGAATATAACCTGTAACCCATTGGAAACCACTAACTTACAAGTGGTATACGCAGTGGGGTAAGGTCAATAGGGGGCTTGGTCGTATAAAGTGAGCTAGTTTCGACTTGATCTGACAGGTGCCCCTTGAAGGAAAGGGGAATCTCCGTTTTGATGGAAGTGTAAACGCACCATCAAATGACCTGCCCCCAAAAAACTGGTCCGCCTAAAAAGTTAGTATAAGGTGGAGCCATGGAGGGCATCAAATGGGTCGCAAAGCATTCACTCCAGAGCAAATCATTTTCAAGCTTCGCGAGGTTGAAATTCTTGTGGGACAAGGCGAAAGCATTGCCCTGGCTTGCCGCAAAATTGCTGTAACCGAGCAAACGTATTATCGATGGCGCAAGGAATTTGGAGGCATGGGGACTGAGCAGCTCAAGCGATTGAAAGAACTAGAAAAGGAAAACGCTAGGCTGCGACGAGCCGTCGTTGATTTAAGCCTCGAAAAAATTATTCTTGCGGAGGCGGCAAAGGGAAACTTCTGAGCCCCACCCGCCGTCGTCAATGTGCGGAGTATGTCCGTGAGCAGACCGGGAGCAGTGAGCGCAAGGTATGCGCTGTTCTGGGGCAACATCGGACTACTCAACGGTATACGTCCTCTGTTTGTGAGTTTTCAGTGCTCGTGCGCCAGGCGGTGATCAACTATGCCTCGGAGTATGGCCGGTACGGCTACAGAGCGGTGACCGACCTCTTGCGGACAGACGGGTGGGGTATCAGCTATAATCGCGTAGAACGGATTTGGAAACAGGAAGGCTTAAAAGTTCCAGCAAAGCAGCGCCCAAGAAAGCGCTTGTGGCTGAATGATGGTTCCTGCATTCGGCTCCGGCCTGAGTGGAAAAATCACGTCTGGGCTTATGATTTTGTGCATTGCCGCACGGCCAATGGCAAATCTTTTCGTGTGCTGGTAGTCATTGATGAATATAGCCGTGAATGCTTGGCACTACATGTGGCCCGCACAATTCGTGCAGAGCAAGTAATGCACGTTTTGGCAGATTTATTTCTGACGCATGGCAGACCAGATAACATTCGCTCGGACAACGGTCCAGAATTCGTAGCGTTAGCTTTAAAAGAATGGTTGGCAAATCTGTCTGTGCAGACGCAGTACATTGAACCGGGCAGCCCTTGGGAAAATGGTTACTGCGAAAGTTTTAACGGCAAGCTTCGGGACAAGCTGCTAGACGGCGAGGTGTTTATGACGTTACAGGAAGCCGAAGTAGTTATCGAAAACTGGCGCCAGCACTACAACCACCGTAGGCCGCATCGCTCCCTTAACGGTAGACCTCCTGCGCCATTGACAGTTTTTACCCCTCCCCAAAGAGGAGAAATGGGACCAATCTCGCCTCCACCAGAATTATCGGCCATACAGGCGACAGAAACAGAACCACAAAGAATCTACCACTAACATTTAACCTGGTACAAAAAAACGGGGCTGGTCACCCCTACCGCTCTTTTAAACACCAATTTGCAAGAAGAATTACTCATCGCGGAAGAAAGTGGAAATCAAGGGGCAATTACGCACGCGCTACAATCTGTCCTCAACCGCCACCGAGGCCGATTGGATGCCATATCTATCACCCTACTTAGGGCGATTGTTGTGGCCGCCAAATTATACATGAAAGGAGATGATCGCGAAGATGCTATTGAAGGCCTCTCATGGATATGCGGACTATCGATCGAGCAGGTTAAGAAAGGCTTAGATAATCTTCAGTTCGATCTCAATATTGTAGAGTGGGACAACTCCCTCCGCTACTTCGACATAATAAGTGATTCAATCCCAAAAACACAATTTATCAAATTCTTAAAAGATCGCAGAACAAATGACTATGACTGCCTTAGACAAGAAAAACTATTCACTTCAACAATTGGGAAAATAATTGAATTCTCTGACGTAAATACAGATTTTGGAGAAATACATTCAATTAAGACACGAGAATGGCGTTTTTCTACAAAACCTGCGAACATCAATTTCATAGACTATACAGTAACTAACGAAGTATCTAATTTTGCACAACGCATCGAGCATGATGAACCAAAGGGAAGTATAATTTACTGTTACGTTGGGCAAACCTACTCATCAGAAGACGCCACAGTAAGAATTAGAAAAGAGTTTATAAAATCTTTGAAACAACAAGATATAAATATCATTCCACTTTTCATCGTCATTTTGCATGATGCTGAGGGGAAACTAGGCGCATTGCTCGCCGAATACGACATTCTGCAAAACTTAAATAAAACAGAAAAAGAAAAATTTGCCAATCTCGTATCGGCACATGAGGAATTGTTAAAGAAAAATATAAATAATCTTTTCTATACGTTAATCAAACAACGACATTGGATCACCCCATTGCAAACAGAACTCCCACAACGTCTGTCGTCTGTAGGACTCGACATCTTCGAACAGACATATAAAGAAGCTGTAAGATTCTCGATGGATGGATTTGCGACGAGCAACGGAAACGGGCCAACTCATGCATACGGGTTTGCACGCCACCTTTTACGCGGCACACTCACCTATGGGCACATCCAAGACATGCCTCCGACTGAAAAAAATCGCGCCATCACTCTTTTCAAAAATGATTGGGATATTTTTTCCACTACGACGGGCTTGATCCAAAAACACCCCCCTACATTGCAGAAAATTTTTCGCAAGTGGGACAACCTTTGTAAAGAGGGAGGAGTCCTACTATCTGATCTCTTTAAAAAACTAACCATGCCCCCCTACGGCATGAATTCGATGGCGGCCCTACTTGCGATTGGTGTCTACTTGGCTCCCCGATCCACGACTCTTCACATTAGAGATAAAGAATCAGCCATTGCTATTAGGGATTGGTTCGACAACATTTTAACAAGCGTAAGAAAAAAAATTACACCCCAATTTTTTGGCACGGCTAAGCTGTTGCTCTGCACTGATGGGTCTGATCGCTGGTCTGATTTCCTCAATGAGTGGGAAAGCTGCACGTCCTACAAAGAACTATGCAAATTCCCATCACGCGCCAAGGAAATACTAAGGCAAACGCCCATTACTTCCTCTGCAGATAATTTTCAGTATCATGAGCTGACACAAAAAAGCACCGAGGCAAGAGAAAAATTACAGGACTTCGCCACCCTAGAGCAAAAAGCTGAAAATCAGATGGAACTATCGGAGAAACAACAAAAATTTGAACCATACATTGCTAGCACCGCAAATTACGGAAAGCTACTTGCAATAGTTGAAAAGGCCCCAGAATGCTGGCCTTCAGAATACAAGATTCAGTTTGAACAACGATTTGGTGAAATGCGGGAGTACGTCATAACCCATTTCCAACAATGGCTTGAAATGATATCGCCACGCGCCAATAGCATAGAAGGTTTATCTGATTTCAAAACCAAAATGGAAAAACTAGAAAGCAAATTAAAATCAATCGGACTAGAATGTGAAGCAACAAGATTAAAAGAAGCTGTAAAAAATGCATGCCGCCAAACAGAAATAATTGCCAAGTACAAATCCAAAATGGTTGAGACTGAAAACTGGCTGCAAATTAACACACTTGAGCTTAGGACTCTGCAATTCGTTAGACTCCAGGCTTCGCGCGAAACCGCAAAAGATCTTGCCAAGTCACTAGAAACAATTTTCCGCAATAAGCAACTTGAGGGGTTGGCTGAGCTCCGCGAACGATTGAGCAATCATCAAAAGGACCTTGAGAATCGCGTCAAAGAGTTAAAAAAATCTCTTTCAGATGCACTTTCTCCAACATTTTCCACAATTGAAGAGATAGATGTTCTCTTGGCCAACTTAGCCAATCTCGAGGGCGTTTTCAGCCAAACTCTTGATGCCGAGGACATCACTGTCTTGAAAAGTACGTTGCAATGGGCACTTTCTAACTGGAAAACGCTACGCGACGACATTTCACTTGATACAAAAACACTTAACGAGCTCTTAGTACAATTTTATAAAAATCTTATCAGACAAATTGAAGAAAAAGAACTCAATTTTTCTGCAGAAAAACTTTATGAAATTATCAATAGCAACATCTATCATTATCGCAATATCAGAAGCGCGACATGGATTGATAATGCTCAAAATAAATGTAACACGCTATCTCAAACATCCATGGAAAAAGCAACACAGCTATTAAATTTCCTTAACACATCTCCTCCATATTTGACGGACACAGACAATTTTAAACTTGAACAACTTCGAAATGGAGTGTTAGATCATTTATCAAAACAAAAAATTGACTGGCTTGTTGAAGAAGTCAACACACTTTCATCGGATCAAAAAATGATATTTTTTGAGCGTCTGAAAAGCACAATTTAGTAACAGACCAGACAATAATTAAAAATCAAAAAAATATTAGGTATATATAATTACAGGAAGATTAGATGAAAAATTCTGTCTGAGATGTAACGTTGCCCGGTGTGATTTTGCACCGGGCTTTTTTATTAAAGGAAGAATATTATGGATAGTTACGACTCGGATAACAGAAGTGGGTTCGAAAAACTGGACCGTGAGCTAAGGTGGACGTAAGAAGTCAAAGGAGGCTTTTTATGTCCAAATCGAGAAGGAAGTTCACCGCCGAATTCAAGACCCGCGTTGCCCTTGATGCCCTGTCTGGGGAGCAAAGCTTGTCCGAGCTTGCCAGCAAGCATGGCGTGCATCCAAATCAGATTTCTCAGTGGAAACAGCAGGCCAAGGAGCAGATTGCAGCTGGCTTTGCGGGCAAGTCCCAGAAGGCTCAGCAGAATGATGAAGCCCGTATCAAGGAGCTTCATGCCAAGATTGGCCAACTTACTGTGGAGAAGGATTTTTTACAGCAAGCCTTCGCCAAAATTTGAGCTGCGAGCGAAGGCGTAAAATCGTCGACTTGGGGCACCCAGTGCTCAGTGTTCGGCGGCAGTGCGAAATCCTCAAACTGCAACGCTCAACATACTACTACCAACCGATCGGTGAGTCCGCGTACAATTTGGTGCTCATGAAGCGCATAGATGAATTGTTTCTGGAGTTGCCGTTCTTCGGTTCCCGGCAAATGCGCAACGTTCTGCGTGATGAAGGGCATCTAATTGGGCGTAATCGCGTGCGACGGCTTATGCGCAAAATGAGTCTGATGGCGGTTTACCAGAAGCCGAAGACAAGCCAACCGCATCCGCAGCACAAGACGTATCCGTACCTGCTGCGGAGCAAGGCGATCACAAGGCCAAACCAGGTGTGGTGTGCCGACATCACATACATTCCGATGCGGCGCGGTTTCTTGTACCTTGTGGCGATTATGGACTGGCACAGCCGAGCGGTGCTCGCCTGGCGCGTGTCGAATACAATGGATGCTGATTTCTGTGTGGCCGCCCTGGAAGATGCAATGAATCGCTACGGTGTACCAGAAATCTTCAATACGGATCAGGGTTCTCAGTTTACGAGCTACGAGTTTACGAAGACGCTCAGGGAGGCCGGAGCACGCATCTCAATGGATGGCCGAGGCCGCTGGATGGATAACGTGATGATCGAACGTCTCTGGCGTTCTCTGAAATATGAATGCCTGTATTTGCGAGAGATAGAGACAGGGAGCGAGCTCTGCCGGGTCCTGGCATGGTGGTTTGGCTTCTACAATAACCGGCGTCCGCATAAGACCTTTGACGGCCGAAAGCCGATGGAGATATATCAGCAGTACAAACCAGAGGGAGTGCCACCTCTGATTAGCCCTAGATGGGCGGCATAACCAATAAAACTGTCCACCTTAGTTTTGCCGTTGACTGGTCCAAAGAAGTGAACCCACTTCTAACATCACAGAACTGGCTAAGGCATTACTCAATGTTCAACGGATAGTGCAACCTATTGTCAAAGACGCTGAAAATCCGTTCACCAAAAGCTGGTAGGCCAGCCTCAACAGCGTCATGGACGCCTGCCGCGATGCGCTTATCGAAAACGGCATCTGGCTGTGCCAGTACCCGGTGCCTGTTGAACAGCCCAACACCATAGGGCTGGTTACCAAACTGACGCATGCAGAGTCTGGTCAGTGGCAAAGCTCCCTTGCCGTGGTTCCACTACCCAAGGCCGACCCGCAGGGCATGGGATCGGCCATGACCTACGCTCGCCGCTACGCGTTAACCGCCATGCTGGGCATGGTAACTGAAGATGACGATGGCGAAGGGGCTAAAAATGGCAAAAAATCATCCACACGGCCTAAATTACCCGTAATTGCCCCTGAATCGCAAAAAGGCCAACAACGCAATCCATCTACCACAAAAAACATTTCAGCCCCTTCAAATCGCCAGCAAGCAAGCCTTGAAAATCTCCCACCGCTAGAAGGCATCACCTATCAGCAGGTTACCGCTCAGGACGGACGGCCTTGCATCATTGCCACTGGCAACACGCAGGCGAAAAAGGAATTGCTTACCGGTTCGGGCTTCCGCTGGAACCCGCAGAGAAAATTGTGGTGGAAGTATGTTGACGTCGCATAGCAAAAATAAAAATACCGAGTGAGAGGGCTGCCTGATGGCGGCCCTTTCGCTTTTATGGAGGCTAAACCATGGAACAGAAGGACCGCACGGAAGGATTACGGGCGTTAATCAGACAGGGTCTGCAAGCCGTTGCCCACAAAGACACACTTGCCCATTTGGGCGACCGCTCCTGCTATGTGGGAATGAGCGACATCGGCCAGCACTGGGAATGCCCACGGGCTGCGCTGGCCAAAAAGGTGTTGCCCACCACGAACAGCCTGGAGCGTCTGCTTACGCTGCAGCGCGGGCACTGGTTCGAATCCGGGGTTGGGCAAGCTCTAGCATCCCTGGGCCTGCATGTATTGCCCCAGCTTGAGATCAACTGGCAGCATCAGGGTGTGCCCATCAAAGCCCATCTTGATTTTGTGCTGGTCTGGGGTGCGCCTGTTAATGCCATACGGATTCTGGAAGTTAAAAGCACGGACAAGTTACCAGCTTCGCCTCACGATTCCCATCTGCTGCAACTGCACGGGCAAATCGGCCTTTTGGTAAAAGCATGGAACAAGCCCTTCTTCAGCCTCCGTGCTGAGGACGGTACGCTTCTGCATGAGAAGATGACCTTCCCTCAACTTTGCCGTGCCCAGCTTGGTCTTGAGATGCCCTCAACTGCTGCCGAGGCAAGTATGGAAGCGTGGTTGCTCTGCCTTTCCATGAAAGAGGTTAAAGCATTCGGCCCCTATGACTTCAATCAGGCCATGCTCGATACGGCCCTTGACCATGCGGCCCAACTTTGGGGCGAGCTTACAGCATTTCGCGCTGGGCACATAACTCTGGCACAGGTTGATTGCGCTCAGGGCTTTTACCCGTTGTGCTCGTACTGCGAACACAACGGTGACTGCCCCAAATTCCCGCAGGGCGTGCAAATGCCGCAATGGCAGCCAACACTCGAAAAGCTGGCTGCCCTCAAGGAACAGCGCACTGCCTTAGATAATGAAATCAAAGAAATGGAAGCGGTACTCAAGCTGATTCACCGCCAGGCTGGCACACGGGATTGGGTAGACACAGGGAACTACCGCTTTCGCATGTCTGTGACAGCTGGCCGCACCACTTTGGACAAGGATGCTCTGCGGGAGGAGTTGTCCGAGATTTTTCATGCGGTGCATTTGGGAGACATCGACGTAAACGCCTTGCTGGCCCGCTGTGAGCGTGTTTGTTCACCTTTCGAAAAATTGAGCATTTCACCCATAAACTGAACTTCGGGAGATCTACATGGGATATTATTCTAACATAGCCCTGTGTCTGACAAAAAATGGCATGGATCAGTTAAAAACAGCTCTAGCAGAGGCAGAAAAGAACAATCCCGACAACTTTACAGCAATCAAAATGCTCATTGGTGGCGAGCCTAGCAAAATCGATGAAGGCTCAGGCTCCGTTGTCTTTCTGTGGGAAGGGGAAAAGTGGTACGATGAATTTGATGAAGTCGCCTTTGTTGGTAAACTCATGGACAATTTGCCCCACGAAGACTTCCTGTTCATCCGTATTGGCGAAGATTATGACGACATTGAAACTCGCGGTAGCTTTCGTGGTAAGCCGTTTGGGGTATATGTGGAAAGAAAAATCGCATTTGCGTAATTATTGCGGATAACGGCGGGCGGTATGAAGAACACGAAGTATCTGTACTTCGGATTTAACAACACGGTATGCAATAAAATACGGAAATTCTGTCAGAACAAGCTCACGAGTCCCTGCGACTCTTCCAGCCCTTCCTCGCGAAGGCAGGGAGGCAAGGCTATGCCCAGCATTCCATACGAATTGGGCTATTTGTTTCCCTGCATCTGAGTCCTTTTCAGCCAGATACCCCGCGATGTTGTGCAAATCCTCAAGGGCTAGAGCGAGCCACCGCACAGGCCTATTTTGCATGAACGCCCCAACGAGCAAAGGCGTCCGTCACCTCTTGGTCAGAAGCAAACTTCCCCTCATCTGCCTGGCGAACACCTTCCTGAATGGCTTCGACCTGCCAGGACTGTTCAGCCACATATTGCCTTACCGCCTCTGCCACCAGCCAGGAACGGGACCGTGAGGTAGCAGCGGCAAGCTTTTCAAGCTGCGCCTGCGTATCCGTATCCAATCGTGCCGTTACCGTAGACATGGGAATCTCCTTTGTCTTTATTGTGTACATTCAAGTTAAACGTGTCAATAGAACACACAGGAGAAGTGATGCATACCGATCTTACTTTCGAGCTTGATTCTCTCCTCCCCACCGACCTTGATGCCGGGCAGGTTTTCAGCGGCAAGCCTTCTGGCACCACGGTCAGAGGCTACACCGCTCCTTCGGCCTACACCCCGGCCATTGACCACGACTATATTTTCCATGAGTCGAGCCGCGATGTTGTGGTTTGGCTTCTTAACCCACAGGAACCACTGTACGTCTTTGGGCCTTGTGGGAGTGGCAAGACTAGCTGCATTAAGCAGCTGTCAGCCAGGCTTAACTATCCTGTCTTTGAGGTTACCGGGCACGGGCGGCTGGAATTTGCAGACCTGGTTGGTCACCTGGCAGTCAAGGACGGCAATATGACCTTCGAGTACGGCCCGCTTGCGCTTGCAATGCGATACGGCGCACTTTTGCTGCTGAATGAGATCGACCTGACATCCCCTGAAATTGCGGCAGGCTTGAACAGCGTGCTGGACGGCTCCCCCCTGTGCATAGCGGAAAATGGCGGCAAACTGATTGTGCCGCACCCCATGTTCCGATTTGTGGCTACAGCCAATACCAATGGAGGTGGCGATGACACCGGCCTCTACCAGGGCACCCAGCGGCAGAATCTTGCATGGCTGGACCGCTTTACTATCTGCGAAGTGGGCTACCCTTCTGCCGATGTAGAAAAGAGTCTGCTTACCCGTCGTTTCCCATCGCTGCCCGAATCGTTGTGCGCCACCATGGTGGACTACGCCAATGAGGTTCGTAAGCTGTTCATGGGCGAGTCCTCTACCAGCAATCTGACCAATACCATTGAAGTCACCTTTTCCACGCGCAGTTTGCTGCGCTGGGGAGATCTGACCGTTCGCTTTCAGCCTCTGGCCCATCAAGGCGTACAGCCTATCACCTACGCCCTCGACCGGGCGCTGGCCTACCGTGCAAGCCGTGAAACCCGCGCCATGTTGCACGAGCTGGCTCAGCGCATGTTCCCACAGCAGGTCGAAGCTGAAGGTCCCAACGCGACATATACCAACAGCGCAATATAGGAGGCTATAATGACACAGCTTGTTTCTGACATCCGCATTTTGGACAATTTGCTGGCCCTTAACCTTAACGTCAGCTTGTGGTCTGCCCGCCGCAAAATGAGCCAGGAAGATCTGGGCGGCGCAGAGCTGCCCCCCGAAGATCTGGCATCCCTTGGTTCCAAGCGCATTGCCGACCCGGAAAACCTCAAAATATTCGGCACACTCAAGGCCCGCGCCTTCAACTACCTTGACCGGCACGGGATACGGTTTATGTCCGGCTGGGCCATCCCCGAAGAAAAGGCCGGCGAAATCGTGCAGGAGCTGCTTAACATCCGCACCGAATTCCAGAAAGAAAAGGAAGCGTTTCTGACTGACTATGATCAAAATGTGCAGGCATGGATTGAGAAGCACCATCAGTGGGGCGAAATTATCCGCAAATCCCTCGTGGGGCCTGACTATGTACGCGCCCGCATGGATTTCCGCTGGCAGCTGTATAAGGTCGCCCCGCTCGAGAAGCACACAGACAACACCGCTGTGCTGGAAGCCGGTCTGGCGGAAGAGGTGCAGGGCCTTGGCGGCACCCTGTTTGATGAGGTGGCCAAGTCTGCTGACGATATCTGGCGCAGGGTTTACCATGGCAAAACGGAGGTAACCCACAAGGCGCTTTCGCCGCTGCGTACCCTACATGCCAAGCTCAGGGGCTTGTCATTTGTCGAGCCGCATGTGGCCCCGGTGGCTGACATCGTGCAGGCTGCACTGCTGCGCATGCCCAAGAAGGGCAACATCACAGGCACAGACCTGCTGCTGTTGCAAGGGCTGGTTTGCCTGCTAAAGGACAGTACGGCTCTTGTGGCCCACGCCCAAAAAGTTATTGAGGGGTATGGCCCGGCCTTTGTGCTGGATGCCCTGTTGGCTGGTCCGGGAGTTATTGCTGAGCAAGACGGCAGCTCAATGCTGGTAGACGGTGCAGTTGATGGAGATGACGATGAACCCATTCTGCCTGATATTCCCGCAGTAGACAGCGCATTGCCTCATCCTGCTATCCCAAGCCTGGGCCTGTGGTAGAATCAAGAAATTTCTTGACGACGAGCACTGCCCAAACTAGCTTTGTTGAAAAGGAGCTGCTTATGGCACAGGTATCAATCAAACGGGTCAAGTTTGCCAGCCAGATGGAACCCGATCTCTATGAAGGCCTAAAAATTGTTGCCCAGCAGGATGGCCGACAGATTCAGGCAGTTCTGGAAGATGCTGTTCGTGCATACATTGAAAACCGCAGAGGCCCTGCAGCACGTAGGCATGTTCTCGATGCCCTTGAAGTCAGCATGATCGAACATGATGCCCTTTATAAAGAACTGGCAAAATGAATCGGGACTATCTGACCGTTGCCGACATTCTAGGCATGCACGCCATCCTTATTGAGAAATATGGTGGCATGGCGGGCATTCGCGATATGGGTGGATTGGAATCTGCGGCATATCGTCCACAAAGCGGATACTATTCAGATATTGTTGAAGAAGCGTGCGCGCTGATGGAAAGCCTGCTGATTAACCACCCTTTTATGGACGGGAACAAACGAACGGCTTTCGCAGCCTGCTCAGTCTTCTTGCATATAAACGGCCAACGCATAAAAGGTGATTCTAACAAATTGTTCATGCTCATCATTCACTGGCTTCATCTACCACCGGCTGAACGGTTTCGAACGATGGCAAACGATTTGCGAAACCTTGTAGAAAAACAAACCAAACCCAAACAATAGCCCGGCAGAAATGTCGGGCTTTCTTATTGTGGGGTACCATGATTCGAACAAAAGATGTTCTCAACTGTCTGCCCCTGCTGGCGTCCATTCTGGGTGACCGCTATGGCGTGCAGGTGCGTATTGGCGGCAAGGAAGCCTGTACCAACGGCAAGGTTATCCATCTGCCATCATTGCCCATGGATTGTGAACCGGAATTATTGGCTTTGGCTAGGTCGTTTGTGGATCATGAATCCGGCCATATCCGTCACACAGATTTTGGCGTGCTGAAAGTTGCAAACCTTGATCCAGTGACCTTCAACCTGTTCAATTGCCTTGAGGACTGGCGTGTTGAAAAAATGCTGTCAGGCATTTTCCCTGGCTGCCGAAGAAACTTGAACTGGCTGATACGACGATTCTTTATAGAGCAAACACAGCCAAGGGCCGGGGATGATTCCCCGGCCTTTGCTGTTTTGGACTATGTGCTGTTGACGGTGCGGGCCTGGGATGTGGATGAGGTGACCCCGGCACGCCAACACGCGGCAAGCATTATGAAGCAATACTTTCCCGGCTTGATAGAGGCCCTGGATGCCATTTTGGTCAAGGTCTACATCCATTGCCCGGATACCGCAGCGGCTGTCGAATACGCAAGGCAGATCGCCCTGTGCATCCGGCATTGGGAACCACCTCAGCCAACTGCAACCAGCAAGTGTACGGACAAAAACGATCAAGGCGACATGCCACAGCTGACAAAGGAGGGCACCGATTCAGCCTCACAAATTGACCAGCAATCTGAGCCGGTTCAACCGCTAAGGGCTTTGAGTGCTTTACCGCTTAAAGCCCTGTTTCATGCGGAGGCGCAGGATCTGCCCCAAAACATCGGAGAAATCATGGCGCGTGAGCTTACCAATTGCAGCCCAGAATCCACCTGTGACGCTCTGACCGTTGCTGTGGAAGGCACTCGACAAGCAGCCGCCTTGCCAGCAGAGCAGAAACTGCAAGCCCTTCAGGCCAGTATTGCCCTGCGAACTCGCCTTCAGGGCTTTCTGCAGGCACAAACGCAAAGACGTTGCAGCATCGGGCGCAGAGGGACTCTGCACGCTAATTCACTTTATCGTCTGCAGGTTGGCAATGCTCGTGTTTTCCAAAAAGAGTCTGTGCAATTGGGCCTCGATACGGCTGTCCACGTCCTGCTGGACGTAAGTGGCAGCATGGCTGGCGCACCGATTAATCTTGCCAATCGGGCATGCTTTGCCGTGGCAACGGCGCTGAGCCATATCCGTGGTGTGAACCCTGCAGTAACAGCCTTTCCCGCAGTCACGGAAACCAATTCAGTATTCCCCATCATGCGACACGGGCAGGCCGTGCCAGGTATGTTCGACATTCGGGCTTCTGGAGGGACTCCCCTAGCTGGGGCCGTGTGGTGGGTTTTGCAAACCATGTTGCCCCTCAAAGAGCGGCGCAAGATGATTCTGGTTATCACTGATGGCATGCCGGACAACCAGTTGGCTGCAAACAATGCTATCGGAGTGGCGCAAAAACTTGGCTTTGAAGTTTATGGCCTTGGCATACGAGATGAACACATCACGCACCTGCTGCCGCACACCAGCAGAGTGGTTAACGACTTGCCCGATCTGGTGCCTGTCCTATTCACTATGCTACAGACTGCATTACGAAAAGGAGCTAAAAATGGCTCAAAATAACCCAGCCAACAGCCTTGATGCCTCAGCATGGCTTGTTATTGCAATCGCCCTGCTAAAGGCTGCAAAGGCTATCTGGGATGAATTGAAGGATTAACTATTAACGATTATGCCCAGCGTTGTGGTACCGATTGGGCCTTGCTGGGCATAATCCTTCGTTAAACGGGCTGCCATTGAGGGGCGTCAAAGATTGCATCTGAAATGCAATTGTGACGGTACAGATCGACGACTCGCACTCCAGCCTCTACTTGCCACAATATCCCAATAATCTGCTCTTTGGGAATCTGCTTCGTTCCCTTCTTGCGCTCCTATGCCAGGAACAATAACCTTTCAATGACATACTTTTCTGGAGGAGGGTCATAAGGATCGGTAATTTAGAACATAAATTTGATCGAAGAACTTAGTAACCTCCAACTCACCGACCTTGATGCAGACCAGGTCTTCAGCGGTAAAGTGGTTTTGGCAAATTCTGCCGGACACCTGGCTGGCGAGCTAATTCGTCACCTATCCTTCTCGCAACCGAATGGGTAAATGGCATTCCTTGTGTATTTCTGCATGGTACAGCATACTACGTTAGTCATAACGCACGAGGTCTTCATGAATACATCCCCCTTTGCCGCTTTGGACGCCCTCAAGGTCAAGCTAGACGCCAATCGTCCATTGCCGCCCCACATCGTTTCGCAACTGCATGAAGACATACGCATACGCTTCACCTATCACTCCAACGCAATAGAAGGAAACACCCTTACTATTTACGAAACAAAGGCTGTGCTGGAAGACGGCATTACAATTGGTGGTAAAAGCATGCGAGAGCATCTGGAAACCATCGATCATAGCCACGCCATTGGGTATCTTGAGACCCTTGTACAGCAAAATGAACCTCTGAGTGAACGTGTTCTCAAAGAGATGCACAACATCATCATGCGTAATATTGACAATGCCAACGCGGGAAAATATCGCGATCTGAATGTCATGATCACAGGCGCGAGCCACGTGCCGCCTTCAGCCACGCAGGTACCCGAAAAGATGGAAGAGTTCTTTCGCTGGTATGAAGCAGAACGGGAATTCTTGCATCCCGTGGAACTGGCGGCCCGCGTCCATGCAGATTTTGTAAACATCCATCCATTCAAAGACGGTAATGGCAGGACAGCCAGACTGATTATGAATCTGGAGTTGATGAAAGCGGGATTTCCCACAGTCATCATTCCAGTGGAGTCCCGGCCTGAATATTACAAAAATCTTGATATTGCGGCCACTCAAGGAGATTACAGCCCCTTTACGGCTCAAGTGGCGGATCTGACCGCCAAGAGTTTTGAGCCCTATTGGCGGTTACTCGAAAGCTGACAATCAATAACTCCGCGCATATTTTTTAGATTTTCACTACGTACACACGCAAAAACCTCCCTTTAGCAATGTGTCCACCTAGTGCTATTCCCGCTAGATTTCCACGTAAGTCACAGCTACTATGGGGTCACAAACGGGGTCACAAGCCTTCGTAGACAAAAAATGAATTGCAATAATTTCAGGATGTTGAAATTCCATATATCAAATGGTGCCGAGTCTCCCCTTCGGCACCATCTTGAAATCCAAGAGAGTTCAAAGAAGCCCGCTAAGCTAACAGCTTGGCGGGTTTTCTGCTTTTTAAGGCTCCAGCGATGTCCAGCTACGTCTTTTGACATACCCCAGATGGGGGCTCCACACCAAAGACGGGGCAACCCCCTTCAACGGGGGTCTACACCAAAGACAGGGGCAATCCCCGTCAACGGGCAGTTTTTCGACAGGGTCATGAATAATTTCCCATTTATTTCAGCATATTACGCGCGCACGCGCAGACGCAAGGGAGCACAAGCGTGCCCAGGCCGGGCTTCTCCGAGCACAACGCATCCTCGCAGGCTGTATTTCCAAAATTGCAAAGCCACGCTCGCGGCTCGATCAACTCCAGTTTCCGAGAAACCCTTCTGCCCCTTGCTGGCACGGCGCGCCGCAACCTGTGCCTTGGCCTGCTGCTTCACGGAAAAATCTGATTGGGGCAACGCATGCCTGCTGGCGAGCCGCGACAAAGTATGATCCCCAAGCGGTGCATCCAGGGCGACGCGGGTCTGGAACCTGGCGGCGAACTTCCAGCTCTATTTGGACATCAAAAGCCTCCTTTGGCTTCTCACGTCCCCCCCTCTTCGTCCAGTTTCCGAATCCACGTCTATTCACATTGCATTGCCAATATCAGCTAAAACCACAGAACCGGTGCAGACTGCCGCCCCTTGAAAACCCATGGCATAAGTATACGGACCAGCCCCGCCCTCGCTGCGATTACCCGATATTAATTTCAATTGAACGCACTGATACTTATCTATATCACTGAAATAGGCTTGTGCTGATTGCAGCATATTGAGTTGTTTATGGCTGCGCCTCCTGTACTCTTTGTACTCAATCCCCAGGATGAGTTATGAATATCCGCACCAAAGTATGCCTGCCGTTGGTAGTCATTACGCTGGCCGTGGCTTTGTTGTGCCTGCTGGTTGTGGCAAGACAGGGGAAAAAACTCTGTGAAACCAGCATACAGACCATGGTGGATTCAAAAATATCGCAGATCGAGCTGATGGTGAAAACCAACGGCATTCACGCCATGGAGATGGCCGCGCTGTTCAGTCGGCTGCCGGAGGTGGAAAAGGCGTACCGAGTTGCCTTTACTGGCGACATCAATGACGAGGCCAGCCCGCAATCGCAGCTGGGCCGCGAAATGCTGCGCGCCAGCTTTGCCCCGATTATCGCAGGTTACGCGGCGGTAATGGGCGCCAAGCCCCAGCTGCACTTCCATTTTGCCACAGCCCGCAGTTTTGTGCGGCTGTGGCGCGAAAAGCAGACCATGCGTGGTGGAACGTGGGTTGATATTTCTGATGACCTTTCGCCCTTTCGCCAGAGCGTCAAGGACATCAACGCAGATAAAAAACCAGTCTGGGGTGTGGAGGTCGGCAGCGGCGGTCTGGCTATCCGGGGGCTTGCGCCGGTTGTAAGCCCTGCTGGCGAGCACCTTGGTTCAGTAGAAACGCTGGTTCCCTTTAACCCGCTGATGGAGAGCCTAGGGTCCGGCAAGGGCGAAAACACCCTGCTGTACATGAACCCCGCCAAGCGCTCCATCGCGACCCAACTTCAGGATACCGGCGCTTACCCTACCGTCAACGACCACTATGTGCTCGTCAGAGGAACCGCAGCAGGCATTATTGAACGCCTTATCAGTACGGAATTTCTGGATTCTGTGGTGGACTGCTCAAGCTGGAAGGTGGTGGGCAACCTGCTCATTACGGGTGTTCCGGTTAAGGATTGCAAAGGCGAACAGATAGGGACCTTTATTTTTTCCACAGACCTGACCGAGCAGCAGGACATTATTTTCAAAGCGGGCATGATGCTTCTGGCCTCATTTATTTTTCTGCTCATTGTCCCCATTGTTGTTGCCTATTTTGTGCTGGGGTTTGCCGTGCTGTCGCCTGTGCACGAGATGATGCTGGCCCTCAACAGCATTGCAGAAGATGGCGCAATACTGACCAAACGCCTTAAGGACACCGCAAAGGATGAAATTGGGCGGCTGGCAAAAATGTTTAACCGGCTTATGGACAATATCGAAGCCGTGATGAGCGAAATTGAAGAATACAAAAATCTTATCAATGCTGTCCCTGACCCAATTTTCGGCATCGATAAAAGCCGCAGAATAACCATTGCCAACAAGGCCACAGAGCTGCTGCTCAAAAAGCCGTTCGAACTGTTTAGCGGAAAGTTCTGCTACGACTGTTTCAACTCCAGCGCCTGCGGCTCGATCGATTGCCCCATAGAGCAGTTGACCCTCGCCCCCAAGTTGCCCCGAAGCAGCATCATCGACATGGGCACAGAAGAAAAACCGTACTTTGTCCAGCCCGTGAGCGAGACTCTCTACGACTGTCGCGGGCAAAACAAAGGCTATGCCGTTGTTGCCAAGAATGTGACCTCGCTGGTGCTCAAGGAGCAGGAGATAAACAAGCTGGCGTTTTATGACCAGCTCACCGGGCTGGCCAACAGGGCGCTGATGGTTGACCATGTCAGGCAGGCCATTGCGGCATGTCAGCGTCAGGCCTGCCTGCACGCCCTGTTTTTTGTGGATATTGATGATTTTAAATCAATCAACGATACGCTGGGGCACGACCACGGCGACAAGGTGCTGCAGCAGATAGCGGCGCGGCTCAAGTCAGTGGTGCGCGAGGGCGATACGGTGGCCCGGTTTGGCGGCGACGAATTTGTGCTGCTGTCGCTCAATCTTTCTGAAGACATGCCCACCGCCGCAGCCCAGGCAGAGGTCATCAGCAAAAAAATTCTCAGCGCCATGCGGCTGCCGCTGCAGCTTGATACCATCAATTACCGCTGTTCAGGCAGCATCGGGCTTACCCTCTTTGGCAACAAACCAGTCTCGGTGGACGACCTGCTCAAGCAGGCCGATCTTGCCATGTACCTGGCCAAAGAACGGGGAAAAGACACAGCGGTTTTCTTTGATCCGCTGTTGCAAACGGCCATGATGGAACGCAACGCCATGGAGTGCGACCTGAAGGATGCCGCCATGAACCTGTCGCAATTTTTACTGTACCATCAGCCGCAGGTTGCAGCCGATGGGCGGATAGTAGGCACAGAAGCCCTGCTGCGCTGGAACCACCCCCGGCGAGGCATGGTCATGCCAAACGAGTTTATCAAGATGGCGGAAGAAAACGGCTTGATTGTCGTCATTGGCGACTGGGTCTTGCAGATGGCCTGCGCCCAGCTGGCCCTGTGGTCTGACGAGCCCCGTTTTTCGCACCTGACCATGGCGGTTAACGTAAGCGCACGGCAGTTTTGCGAGCCGCACTTTGTTCAGTCTGTGGCCAACGCTGTCGAGCGCTACGGCGTTGAACCCTACAAGCTTAAAATCGAGCTTACCGAAAGCCAGCTTTCAACCAACGTGGACGAAATTATTGGCAAGATGAACGACCTAAAAAGGCTCGGCATCACCTTTTCACTGGATGATTTCGGCACGGGGTATTCATCGCTGGCCTTTTTAAAACGGCTGCCGATTGATCAGGTCAAGATCGACAAATACTTTGTCATGAACCTGCTCGACGACCCTGACGATGCCGCCATCGCGGGCACCATCATGACACTTGCGGGCAGCCTTGGTCTTGAGACCATAGCAGAAGGGGTTGAAACCAGGGAACAGATAGATTTTTTGCAAACCCTTGGCTGCCAGATGTTTCAGGGCTACCTGTTCAGCCAGCCCCAGCCCGTTGATGTGTTTGAAAACTACGTGCGCGCAGCTGGGCATGGCTCCCTGCAGGGACTCCTTGCCCGGCCCTGAGCCGCGCTGGCTTTTCACCACCCGTTAAGTATAACCTTGAGCATCCGCGCGAAACCGACAGGGTTCGCACAAGCCCGCCAGGCAGGTCATCTGGCGGGCTTTGTATTTTGCCTGCCAACCGGGAGCACCTGCACCCAACCCCCGCACCCCGGCGCACTGCTCATCCTCACCACCATGGGCGCATGAGCAGTCAAGTCATACGACAATACAAAATTGTCGCCAACAACACCGCTTTTTTGCAAAGAAACACCGCCACCGGGCACTGGTAAAAAAAGCGCGCAGTCTGGCAGGCCTGCCAATCGTTGTTTGATTGACCAGCCCAACCAAATCGCGACTATTCAAAACATTTTTGTTATCTTTGCGGATTAAAATACAAATTTGTATCAAAACAGCCAGATGCCATATCTCTCACCGCTGCGCCAACAAAAAAATAAAGCAATAAATTACGGCAAATTATAGATAAAAATAGCCCACTTCGCTGTATTGGCTCGCTAATTGCTTCTTCAGGCTAACTTCTCCGGCAGACACTGGGCATTTTTAGGCCGGAACCACAACCCTACTGGAGCAACCGATGAACAGGCGTTATTTTTTGAAGTCCGGGCTGGCTGCAACGTCAATGATGCTCATGCCCTCTCTCGTTAGCCGGAGCTTTGCTGCCGACCCTGTCACCCTGTACGGGCTCAAATCCATGTCCGGCCCCTTTGCCAGCTACGGCGACTTTGCCGAAAAAGGCTCGCGTCTTGCCGTCAGCGACTTTGGCCCGCTTTTGGGGGCTGCCCCCAAGTATGTGACCATTGATACGGAGGGCAACCCCGGCCGCGCGGTACGCAAGGTGCAGGAGGCTATACAGCAGCAGAACGCCAAGTATTTTTGCGGTTGCACACTCTCCTCCACCGCGCTTGCCGTGGGCAAGGAAGTGGACAAGGGCGCGGGCGTATTTATTACGCCTGCCGGTGCGGACGAAATTACCTCCACCGAGTGCAACCGCGCCACATTCCGCTGGACAGTGCCCACCTACGGGGCCATCCAGCAGACAGTGCGCCCTGTTTTTGAAGCCAACCCCAGCGCCAAGCGCTGGTACACCATCACGCCCCAGTACGTTTTTGGCGAGGCCCTGCTTACGGCTGCCAAAAACCTGTTTGCCGAGCTGGGCATCGAGCATGTGGGCAACAGCTACCACTCCACCCAGGAGCAGGAATACTCCGGCTATCTCACCAACGCCATGGCGGCAAAGCCCGACGTGCTGCTGTTGCTGGGCTTTGGCGGCAATGGAGCCAGTTGTCTGCGTCAGGCGGCCAACTTTGGCCTCAAGAGCAAGATGACCATCCTCATGGCCTGGACCGCCGGTCTTGACTGGTTCCAGTCGCTGGGCCCCGACCTTCTGGACGGCGTCTATCTGGGCGCGCAGTACTGGCACCAGGTGCACAACCCCTGCAACGACGAGCTGGTCAAGCGCGTACGCGAAGTATACGGCATCAACCCCAATTATCCCCTCGCAGCCGACTATGCGGGTACCAAAATCATTCTGGACGCCATTGCCAAGGTTGGCAGCGCCGAAGATGGCCGGGCCGTGGCCAAGGCCATGGAAGGCATGGTCTATGAAGGCCCCACCGGCAAGGAAACCGTGCGCGCGGCTGACCACCAGGTCATCAAGGACTACTACCTGCTGCGCGGCAAGCCCAAATCAAAGATGAAGGATGCGGACGATCTGGCCGAGGTGATCAGCTCCGGCAAGTCCTTCCCCGAAGGCGACGCAATCATGTGCAAGATGTCCTAAGGCTCTTTTTTCCACGGGCCTGCGCGACCGCGCAGGCCCCGCACTGGAGCGGAGTTTCTACCAATGCTGTACCTTTTTCAGATTCTCAACGGACTGGGCCTGGGGATGATTTACTTTCTCATCTCAGCCGGGCTGACCATCATTTTTGGTCTGCTGAACTTCGTCAACTTCGCTCACGGCGCGTTTTTCATGCTGGGCGGCTACTTTTGCTATTCGCTTGTGGAAGCGACCGGCAACTTCTGGATAGCCCTTATCCTTGGCCCGCCTGTGGTGAGCACCCTTGCATGGCTGGCGGAAAAGGTGCTTATCCACCGCATCTATCACCTGCCGCACACCTTCCACATTCTTGTAACAGTGGGCATCGCCCTGATTCTGCAGGAACTTTCCATCATGATCTGGGGGCCCGTGGGCAAAAACATTCCCGTCCCCGCTGGGTTGCAGGGCGTGATCATTTTCGGGTCGTTCGCCTACCCCACCTACCGGCTGTTTCTCATCGCGTTTACGGTCGTTATTGGCTTTGCGCTCTGGTACATGCTTGAGCGTACCCGCTTTGGCGGTCTGGTGCGCGCGGGCAGCGAAAATGCCGAGATGGTGGCCCTACTGGGCACAAACATTCACCGCCTGTTTGGCTGGACTTTTGCCCTGGGCGTGGGTCTGGCCGGGCTGGCCGGCATACTGGCCGCGCCCATACGCGGCGTACACCCCTTTATGGGGCCGGAGGTCCTGGGCATCGCCTTTGTGGTTGTGGTTATCGGCGGCATGGGGTCCTTTGTGGGGGCGTTGCTGGGCGGCCTGCTGGTGGGGCTGGTGCAAAGCCTCATGAGCACCATCTGGCCCGAAGGCGCGAGCCTCATGATTTACGGGGCCATGGCCGCCGTTATTTTGCTCAGGCCTCATGGGCTCTTCGGGAGGGCGTAGCATGAACGCACGTAATGGTTTGCTTGGAGGCCCCACCCTGGCCGTCGCCGTTGTCCTGATACTCATGCCGCTGGCGCTGCCCTCCTCCACTTTGGCGACAGAAATACTCATCTTTGCCATGGCCGTGCTGGCCTGCAACCTGCTGCTGGGCTACGGAGGGCTGCTTTCGTTCGGGCAGGGGCTGTTTTTTGGCGCGGGCTCTTACGTCGCCGCGCTCACCATGATGCACGCCCACTTCAGCCTGCTGGCGGCCCTGCTGGCGGCCATGTGCTGCGGGGCGGTCATTGCCGCCTTTGTAGGGGCCATGGCCATACGCCGCGTGGGCATCTACTTTGTCATGATGACCCTGGCCTTCAGCCAGACCGGGTACTTTTTGGCCTACACGCTTTCAGACTGGACGGGCGGCGACAACGGCCTGCTCAACGTTCCCCGCCCGCCGCTGGCGCTTTTTGGCGTCACGCTGGCCGACCTCAACGGCGGCATGGCCTATTACGCCTTTGTGGCAGTGCTTTTTCTGCTGGTCTTTATCGCTGCCAGACGCGTCATTGCCTCGCCCTTTGGCAGCACGTTGATCGCCATACGCGAAAACGAAACCAGAGCCTATGCCGTGGGGTATGACGCGCGGCGCTTCAAAATGCTGGCATTTGCTCTTTCCGGCGCGGTTACGTCGCTGGCGGGCGGCCTGTACGCCATGCAGCTGCACTTTGTTCCGCTGGAAAACATCCAGATGGCCATGTCCGAACACATTGTCATCATGACCGTCATCGGCGGCACGGGCTCGCTGTTTGGCTCGCTGCTGGGCGCTGGCTCGTGGGTTATTCTGGCCGACCTGCTTTCAAGCATCTGGCCCCGCTGGATGATCCTTATGGGCGGCGGGCTTATCGCTGTGGTGCTGTTTTTTGCGCGGCGGCCTGTGGAGCGGGCTGGAGGCCCTGATGCAGCGCCTTTGCACAAAAAAACACGCTCCGGCGCAGACCGACGCCATCACCCCCGACGACACCGCCGCCCCCGGCAAAGGAGAACAGGAATGAGCGACTATATTCTCAAAACGGAAAACCTCAGCCTTTCCTATGGCGGTTTCAAGGCTGTGGACAACGTCAACCTGCAGGTCGGCAACAGAACCATCCATTCCGTCATCGGCCCCAACGGCGCGGGCAAGACTTCGCTTTTTCACTGTCTTACCGGCGGCAGGCGTCCCACTGGCGGTCACATCGTGTTTAACGGAGCGGACATCACGCACAAGTCGCCCGACGCGCGGGTAAGCTGCGGCATGACGCGCTCGTTTCAGATTACAAGCCTGTTCCAGAACCTCTCGGTGCGCGAAAACCTGCGTCTGGCCTCGCAGGGGCGCGACGGCAACAGCGCGCTGGTGTTCTGGCGCTCGCTGCAGTCTGGACGCAGGCACCTTGAAATGGCCGATTCGGTCATGGAACGCCTGGGCCTGACCAACCGGGCCAACGCGGCTGCGGGCGACCTTTCGCACGGGCAGCAGCGCATCCTTGAGGTGGGCATGGCCCTGTGCGGCGAGCCAAAACTGCTTCTGCTCGACGAACCCACGGCGGGCATGGGCGTGGACGACATCCCGCTCATGACGAACCTCATTGCCGATCTGGGCAAGGACTACGGCGTCATGCTCATCGAGCACAACATGAACATTGTCATGTCCATCAGCGACATGGTGACCGTCATGAGCCGGGGCAGCGTGCTTGTGGAAGGAAAGCCCGAACTGGTGCGCGCCGACAGCCGCGTACGCGAAGCCTATCTGGGAGAGGCCGCCTGATGCTGACCGTATCATCCATCTGTTCCTGTTACGGCAAGAGCCGCATCCTCGAGGATGTCAGCCTTACCGTGGGCGACGGCGAGCTGGTCACCCTGCTGGGACGCAACGGCGCTGGCAAAACCACCACGCTCAAGTCCATCGCGGGCGTAGTGCGGCCTGTCTCCGGCTCCATCACCTTTATGGGCAAAGAGCTTGTGGGCAAGCCCATCTATGAGATCGCCCGGGCGGGTATTTCGCTGGTGCCGGAAAACAGGGGCATCTTTGGCATGCTGTCGGTGGAGGAAAACCTCGCCATCGCCGTGCGGCCCGGCCCCTGGAATATGACGAAAATCTACGACTTTTTCCCCCGCCTGTACGAGCGCCGCAAAAACGGCGGCAACGCCCTTTCGGGCGGCGAGCAGCAGATGCTCTCCATAGCGCGCGGCCTGCTCACAAACCCCTGGCTGCTGCTGCTCGACGAACCAACCGAAGGCCTTGCCCCCGTTATCGTGGACGAAATTTTAAAAGGCCTGATCAAAATCAAGCAGAGCGGCATGTCGGTACTGCTGGTGGAGCAGAACCTGAACATGTGCCAGAAGCTGGCCGACCGCCACTATATTCTTGAAGAGGGACGCATCGTCTACAGCGGCAGCGCCCATGAATTTGCCAATGACCTCAGCGTGCGAGACCGTTACCTGGCCATCGGCGCCTGAACCATGACCCTTTGAAAGGAGGATTCAGTCATGTCACATGCGGACGACCCCGGCGAAATGTCGGCAGTGGAACTGGGAAAGCTTTTCAGACAAAAAAAGCTTTCGCCGGTTGAAGCCGCCAAGGCTTCGCTGGGGCGCATTGCCCGGTTTAACGAGCACGTCAACGCGTTTTGCCATGTGGACGAGCAGGGAGCGCTTGCTGCTGCACGCGAGGCGGAACAACGCTTTATGAAAAACAGCCCCCTCAGCCCCATCGACGGCGTGCCGTCGTCCATCAAGGATCTGACGCTGGCGGCTGGCATGCCCACGCACAAAGGGTCTCTTACCGTCGATCCCAACGCAAACCCCGGCGTGGACGCGCCCTTTACGCAGCGTATGCGCGAGGCCGGGGCCGTGCTGCTGGGCAAAACGGCTACGCCCGAATTTGGCTGGAAGGGCGTTACCGACAACCCCGTCAGCGGCATCACCCGCAACCCATGGAATACCGGGCGCACGTCGGGCGGTTCGTCCGGAGGCGCGGCGGTGGCTGCGGCCCTGAACATGGGCGCGCTGCACCAGGGATCCGACGCGGGCGGCTCCATACGGATTCCCGCCGGTTTTTGCGGCGTATTCGGCATGAAGCCCAGTTTTGGCTTTATTCCCCAATGGCCTGCCAGCGCCATGACCACGCTTTCGCACATGGGCGCAATCAGCCGCAGCGTTGCTGACGCGGCCCTGATGCTGAACGTAACCGCGCGTCCCGACAGCCGCGATTCGTACCAGGGTTGGGGCTTTCCCGCCGACTGGACAAGCGACCTCGAAAAGCCGCTCGCGGGCCTCAAGGCCGCCTACAGCCCGACCCTCGGCTATGTGCAGGTGCACCCCGAGGTACGGCAGGCCGTGGACAGGGCCGTCGCCCTGCTTGAAACGCTGGGCGCGGTGGTCGAGCAGACCGATCCCGGCTTTGCCGACCCGGTGGACAGCTTTAATACCCTGTGGTTCGCAGGGGCGGCAAAGATACTTGCCGGCGTTACGGACGAGATGAAAAAGCGCATGGATCCCGGCCTGGTGGCCATTGGCGAGCAGGGGCAGTCCATCTCTGCCGTTGCCTACCTCAAGGCTACCGAGGCCCGGTCCGTACTTGCCGAAACCATGGCCCGCTTTCACCAGCATTACGACGTGCTGCTGACGCCCGCCCTGCCCATCACCGCCTTTGAGGCCGGACGCAACAATCCGGTTGGCGACCCCAACGGCAACTGGGTTTCGTGGACGCCGTTCACCTATCCTTTCAACATGACGCAGCAGCCCGCCTCTTCCGTACCGTGCGGGTTTGACGCGCAGGGCCTGCCCGTCGGCATATCCGTTGTGGCGGCCAAGTATGACGACCTGACCGCCATGCGCGTGTCGTATGCGCTTGAGCGGGCGCTTAAACCAGTTTTCCTTCAGAGCCGGTCAACCGGGCCTGATATTGCGTTAACCGTGCGTACCTTCCAGCACGCCCTGCGGCGGGCCGGTTCATATCATATCCTGTTTTGCGTAAAGGCGCGGAACAGCCAGGAGCAGCACCATGTCAGAATCTTCCATCAAGACCAACCACACCACCTACAATCTTCAGTCCTGGTCAAAGCAGAAGGGCCTGAACCCCATCGCCATTGAAAAGACCGAAGGCATATATATTTGGGATACAGCTGGCAAACGCTACACCGACATGTCGAGCCAGCTCGTGAACATGAACCTTGGGCACGGCAACAAGGCCATCATCGACGCCATCAAAAAGCAGGCCGAAACCTGCTGCTACATCTCGCCCTCGTACGGCAGCGAACCCCGCGGCGAGCTGGCCAAACTGCTGGTCAGCCTGATGCCCGACAACATCGGCAAGGTGCTTTTTACCAACGCAGGCGCTGACGCCAACGAAAACGCCGTCAAAATGGCCCGCATGTTCACCGGCCGCACCAAGGTATTTTCGCGCTACCGCAGCTACCACGGCTCCACATTCGGCGCAGGCAACCTCACCGGCGAACCCCGCCGCTACGCACTTGAACCCGGCATCCCCGGCTTTGTGAAGTTTTTTGATCCCTACATCTACCGCGAAAAAATCAATTTTGCCTCCGAGGCCGAAGCCACGGAATTTTACCTCGGCAAGCTGCGCGAGCAGATTATTTACGAAAACCCCGCCACCGTGGCGGCGATTGTGATGGAGACCGTCACTGGCTCCAACGGCGTCATCATCCCCCCGGCGGGCTACATGCCCGGCGTGCGCAAAATCTGCGACGAGTTCGGCATCATGATGATCTGCGACGAGGTCATGACGGGCTTTGGCCGCACGGGCAAAATGTTCGGCTTTGAAAACTTTGACGTCAAACCAGACATGGTCAGCTTTGCCAAGGGCGTTACCTGCGGCTACGTACCCCTGGGCGGCGTGGCTGTTTCCAAGGCCATTGCCGAGTTCTTTGACGACAACCTGCTTTCGTGCGGCCTGACCTACAGCGGCCACCCCCTTGCCTGCGCTGCGGGCCTTGCCTGCGTAAACTATTACAAGGAACACAACATCCTTGCCAACGTGACCGCGCGCGGCGCGGAGCTTGCCGCCACCCTCAATGGCTTTAAGGCCAAGCACCCCTGCGTGGGCGACGTACGCGCAATCGGTCTGTTTGCCGCCGTGGAGCTGGTAAAAGACCGCGCCACCAAGGAGCCGCTGGTACCCTACGGCAAAGACCCCGAGGGCGTGATGAAAAAGATCGTCGGCGCACTTGCGGCCAGGGGCTTTATGACCTACAGCCACGAAAACATGTTCCTTATTGCGCCTCCGCTCATCATCACCGCAGAACAGCTTGCCGAGGAGCTGGCAAAGGTTGACGAAGTGCTGACCACGGTCGACCAGCAAATCGGCAAATAAAGGACCCTACTGATGAAATTCGCCTACTCCATGCCCACGCGCGTTGTCGCGGGCGAGGGCTGCCTTGTGGAAAGCGCGGCAGCGCTTAAAGAAATGGGCAAAAAGGCCCTTATTGTTACCGGCAGGCATTCCGCCCGCGCCAACGGCTCGCTGGACGACGCCCTCAGGGCGCTGGCGCTTAACGGGCAGGGATACGTGCTGTTTGACAAGGTCATGAGCAACCCCACGGTACAGTGCGCCTTTGAAGGCGCTGCCGCCATGCGGGAGGGCAAGTGCGACTTTGTGCTGTCCATCGGGGGCGGGTCTCCCATGGATGCGGGCAAGGCCATGGCCCTGCTCGCAGCGCGGGACGAAGCCGTGGACCCTGCCGCCATATTCAGCACAGCCTATACGGCGGCCTACCCTGTCGTGGCCGTGCCCACCACCGCCGGCACCGGCTCGGAAGTGACGCAGTACTCCATCCTGACCAACGACGCGGCAGAGACCAAGACATCCATCGCCAATCCGTTGATCTTTCCCCGGTTGGCGTATCTCGACCCGCGCTACATGAGCGGCCTGTCCCAGACCGTCACCGTCAACACCGCCATCGACGCGCTTTCGCACGCGGTTGAGGGCATGCTTTCCGTACGCGCCTCGGCCATAAGCGACGGCATGGCGCGGCAGAGCATTGAAATGCTGGCAGGCTGCTTTGGCCCCATGCGCGAGGGCACGCTCAGCGTGCAAAACAGGGCCGACCTGCTCTGCGCCTCAACCCTGGCGGGCATGGTTATTGCCAATACAGGCACCACGGCGGTGCACGCCATGGGCTATTCGCTCACCTACTACAAAAATATTGATCATGGCCGGGCCAACGGCCTGCTGCTGCCGGAATTTCTGGCGTTTACGGCCAAACATGCGGCCGGGCGCGTCCAGAACATTCTGGCCTGCATGGGGCTTGCGGATGTGGCCGATTTTGCCGCCCTGCTCGGCGGGCTGCTGGGCAAGCGTGAAACGCTCACCCCAGAAGAACTCTCTCATTACGCGGAAAAGGCCAGCAAGGCTGGCAACATCGGCAACTGCCTTGTCCGCCCCGAAAAAGACGATCTGCTTGCAGTGCTCAAGGCTGCGTTAGGCTAACCCTGCGCTGCGGGCAGCCAGATACTGCCCGCAGCGAACCGCAACACCTCAGCGCGCAGGACCGGCGTGCTGATGCGCAACCAACGCATGTGGGGAAACGATGAGCGAAGAATTGCAAAAGCTGGCTGCGGAGCTCAAACCGCAGATGGTGGATTTTTGCCAGCGGCTGTTGCGCGTGCCCGCCCTTTCGGGCGAGGAAAAAGGCGTTGCCGACCTTTATCTGGCCGAGATGGAAAAGCTCGGCTACGACGAAGTGTTTCGCGACGCCTGGGGCAATGTGGTGGGCATCGTCAAGGGCGATGTGCCCGGCCCGGCCATCATGTATAACGGCCACCTTGATCATGTGCACCCCGGCGACTACAGCGAGTGGGGGGGCTACGACCCCTACGGCGGCGCTGTGGACACCAACAGCATGTACAATCAGGACATGACCGCCGAGGAAGACGCCGAGGTCATTCATGGTCGTGCGGCGGCGGACGTCAAGGGCGGCGGCGCTGCGGCCGTCTATGCCGGAGCGGCCCTGCTGGGCCTGCGCCGCAAGGGCGTACCTGTCAAGGGCGACTTTGTCATGACCATGGTGGTGTTTGAAGAATCGGCAGAAATGCTGGGCATGATCAAACTGCTGGAAGAGACCTTTCCCGCGCGCGGCATCAAGCCCAGCGCCTGCGTCTCGTGCGAGGCCACCAGCCTCAAGCTGGCTCTGGGGCATCGCGGACGCGTGGAAATCAAGGTGACAGTGCAGGGCGTCACCTCGCACGGCAGCGCCCCGTGGCTCGGCGTCAATGCCGTCAACAAGGCTACCAGGTTTATCGACAGGGTCGAAGAAGTGGTCAAGGCCGAAGCCCTGCACGATGCCGACCTTGGCGACTCAAGCATAGCCCTTACGGTCATCAGTTGCTCGCCGGGGGCCATGTGCATTGTGCCCGACAGGTGCGTGATCACGTACGACCGCCGCTTTCCGCCGCAGGAAAGCCCGGAATCGTGCATTGCGCAGATACAGCGCGTCATTGATGAAATTGCGTCAACCGACCCGGAATTCAAGGCGACTGTTGCGGTGGCGGCGCAGGAGCGCGTGACCTACACGGGCAAGGCCGTAACCCTGCCCAACCAGAAGGAAGCCTACAAGCTTGAGCAGAGCCACCCAGTGGCGCAGGCCTGCGCCGCCGCGCTCGAGTCGGTGGGGCAGCCGGTAAAGTGGCGCTACTGGGACTTTGGCACAGACCTGCCGGTAACGCATGTGCGCTACAAAATCCCCTCCATCGGGTACTCCGGCATGCAGGAATACTATTGCCACCGCCCCGTGGATAAGGTGCGCACCGACTATCTTGAAAAATCCATCGCGGGCAATGTAGCCATATTTTTGAAGCTGACGGCCCTCGCGGCGAAGGACTTTGCCCTGTAGCCCGACGGCCCAAAGACAAAGGCGCATCGGCGGCAGCTGCCCAGAAGGCAAACAGGCTATGCCGCCCGCAGACAGATACAACAAGGGATTACATCTGATGGTGTAATCCCTTGTTGTATTGCGGCAGCGTAATGTTGCTCAACACTTATCTGCCCAGCAGGGATCGATTTGCCGTCAAAAAAGCGGCGATGGCTTGCCATGCGGTCAATCAACTGATCTGCCGCATCATTTCGCCTGCCGGCTTCCTTCTGCGATGCTCCATCATTGCGCTGTTGCAGTGCATCACGCATCTTCCCGTTATACTTTGCATAGATGAGTTTTTTACAGCGATCCAGAGCTGCCCGTAACAACGCAAAAACGTTCTTTAATAACCGTAACAGCCTTGGCAGCTATCGCTGCAACTTTTGATATATCAAGTACATGGTTATTCTTAAAAGAAGGACAATCTTCAATATTAAGGCAAAATTCTTTTGCATTTGTAGATTTTTGCCAGCATGTTCCGAGAGCCGCACTCAGATCATCCCAGATTATCCAGCGTCCCTTATCATACACATAAAAGCAAAGTCTGAGTTTATGCTCGCCATTATCGATAACGATATAACATCCGCAACAAAAAATACAATCCATTAATGTAAAATACCAATAAAGCCCATGATACTTATCATCCCAAGCGGATTGCGGATGAAATATTCTGTCAGCCATGGCAAATTCATCCGCAGTTTCTACCGCCAGACAGTTACGCCTGATGGCTTTGACCGTCAGCGAAGTAAAACCCGATTCCCTGACAGGCTTCAGCCAGATTTTTTGAAAAACTTCGGACATAAACTGAAAAAGTTCCATCCTGCAGACTTCAATGCTTTGCTTTGCTGTATAAAATTCCAGTGTTTCTTCAAGATCAAAGGAATCTGGTGAAGTAATATTTTTATCAAACTCCATCATGCGGGCTTCGTTATTTTCTTGAAAAAGAAAAAAGACACTTTCAGGAATGGCAATTGCCGTAGCATCAAAGTTCATTGTTTACCCCCATATATTTTATCAAAAATACTTCGCCTGAGAGAACCACTATTTTCAGGCCTAGATGCATGTGTATATTCATGCCTCAAGCATTTTTCCCATATAGGTAAAAGATTTTGCCAATAAATAACATGCCATTGATAGCCAGAGCTGTTTTCAAAATAATTTCTATTGATCAGTTCTCTTTCACTTGATGCATGCTGAATTAAAAACAGTAAAAGAACATTATTATTTCTATCTGCGCAGGTATTACCAATCATTGCTGTCGCTTCATTTTCGTACGACCTGAATGGATTTTCGGCTGCAGCATCAAATTTAACTTCAAAAATTACGACACGAACACCGTCTTCGGCCTGCCAGCGCACTAATATATCAATAAATCCATCGCCATTGCTTGCGATGTCTCCAGCAATGCTGCCATCCGAGTTTCTGCATTTTGTGGGGTATTCAGCCAGCACCTCTACCTTTGCGGAGCGGGGAGGGACAAACCGTTCAAACTTGCCGTCCACTGAGCAGGCTTCACATACTGCACGCAAAAAGGCTTGAATACTTAACACATTTCCAGACAGACTTTGGGCCATAAGCTTGGTTATATCTTTTTCTTTCAGGCTTCGATGCCAAAAGACGGGGTTGCAGCGCAAGGCATGACCCGACCAGTCTGGCCCCAGTATTTTATCAATGGGAGCCGACGGCGGCGGCGTAAAAGTAATGGATATTTTTTTTTGCGCACGGCAAATACTTGCAATTAAATCCTTTATGTTCGCCTGATTAGCGGTTTCAAATACCCCCTCAACAAACTTCAACAGCTCCTTGCCGCCAAAGCGGGCACGGCGCGGCAGCCTGTCCAGCAAAGCAAATTCTTTTGACTGCGTTACCAGTGCAATATGATCTAGTGTTGTTTCTGCGTCTTGTGTTGATAGTTGCCATATATCATGCACGGCTGCATCCTTTCGTTTTATGAAAAAGTCCAGCAGTAACTGTCTTCACCCGACTTCGCACCCTATGTACATACAAAACGGTTAACTACGCTGTCGGCAACCCGCACGCTTCTACGCTAACAGGCGTTGCACAGCCGGACAGGCATGAACGCCCCTCTCCGCCGATTATGCGGTGGCAAGGATATTTTTCAGCGCCCTGTAATCCGTTTTGCCGCTGCCCAGCAGGGGTATTGCCGCCACGTGCACCACGCGCTTGACGGCGTACAGGGATGAAAGCCCTGCCTCGCGCAGGGCGGCATTTACCTCTGGCAGCGCGAGCGGCAGCGGCGTAAAGAGCAATATCGCCGGATTGTTTTCTTCCGGGCCTGCCTCTACGGCCAGCGCGGGGCCTTGCTCCGGCGCATCCTCCCGCTTGCCGAAACGCTCAAGCAACACGCCCTCTATCTGCGGCAGCGAAATCATTTCTCCGCCAATCTTTACAAAGCGCTTGAGCCTCCCTTCAAAGGTCATGCGCCCCGTCGCGTCCATGCTCGCAAGATCGCCGGTGCGGTACCACCTCTGCCCTTCAAACTGCACAAAGGGGGCCGGGGCGTCGCCAAGGTATCCGCCAAAGACACTCGGGCCGCGCACCAGCAGCATACCGGTCTGCCCCGCCGCCGCACGCCCCGTGATTATACCGTCCTCCTCCCGCACCAGGGCCAGCGTTACCGAAGGCATGGCATGGCCGATGCTGCCGGGCTTGATGTCCCCCGGCCTGTTGACTGAGACCACCGGCGAGCATTCCGTAATGCCGTAGCCCTCGCAAAGCGCGGCCTGCGGGCACTGCCCGGCAAAGGCCCGGTACACGTGCTCGGGGCATTTTTCCGCCCCGACAAAGGCAAACCTCAGGCTTGCCAGATTGTGCGTACCCGCAGCCCTGTCCAACACCGCCCCCAGAAAGGTCGGCGGCGATGCCATGAGCGTAAGCCGATAGTCGCGCACCATGGCCGCCAGGGGGCCGGGCTCTGTGGGGTTGGGGTGAAAGGCGGCCCTGATGCCCAGCGAGAGCGGCAACACAATGTTTACCATCAGACCAAAAGAATGGAACGGCGGCAACATGGCAAGCACGCTGTCGTCAGGTGCAAGGTGCAGCACCGTGATGATGTCGCGGGCATTGGCGAGCAGATTGGCGTGGCTTAAAGGCACGGCCTTGGGCATGGATTCCGAGCCGGAGGTAAAGAGCACCGCCGCAACGTCTGGCACGGCGCAGTTTTTACAGCTGCGCGGCAGACGGGCCCTGAGCGCCCCAACGAGCTTTTCGCCAATAGTCAGGGAGGCGGCCAGTTTGTCCAGCGCCAGCCACTGCACCGGCAGGGATGCCAGCGCCAGCCCCTGACGCTCAAGCCGCTGCTGCAGCGGCGTTGCGCTGAGGATATGGCTTACGCCGGTGATGCGGATGCAGTGCCGCAGGTTGGCCTCGCCCACGGTCCAGTTAAGCAGCACCGGCGTTTTGCCCGCCAGCTGCGCGGCCAGCCACACCGCGACCACGGCTGGCGTGGCGGGCAGCATGATGCCCACGCGCTCGCCGGGCAGGCGCTGCAGACGGCGGGCCAGAACCAGCGCCCCCGTGAGGAGGTCCCTACGGCTGCGCAATACGGAGCGATCCGCCAGCAGGGGCCGGAAGGGGGCGGCACGTACCTGGGTCAAAAAGGCATCAATAATTGTGCTGGCCTGATCGGGAACGGCAAACCTGTCGTCTGCGGCAGACGCAAACCATGCCGCAGGGGCGGGTTCATCCGGCTCCGCCGGGTTCAGCTGACCAGTCGCCGCCAGCAGGCAGTCCCCCGCCGTAACAAGCAGTTCCAGACTGGGGATGCTCACCCCTTGCGCATTTTCCAGGCTGAGGGCCAGATCCATGAGGGCCAGACTGTCCAGCCCCAGATCGCCGCCCAGCGTCATGCTGTCGGCAATTTCATAATCCTCAGGCAGGGCCGCCGCCTGCCGCAGGGCCGCGTACACAGCCTCGCGCGCCTGCGGGGGGATGGGTGCGCCAGCCTGCGCGGGCATGGGTGCCGTGCTGGGCAGAAGTTGCGGTTTGCTCCCCTGCCAGAAAAAGCGCGGAACCGCCTGCGCCGGGAGCTCCGCCTGATTATAAAACGCCTCCAGCCAGGGGTTGAGCTCGCGCTTGTCGCCGCTGCGGGGCATGCTGGCGGCTTCCACAAACTCCACACTGACCGCGCGGCGGGGAGTAAACAGCAGCAGGTTGGCGCATACGACAAGCGCCCCGCGCAGCAGCGCCCGGCCAAAATGCGGAGCCTTGCCCGTGGCACCGTAGCCAAAGGAGCTGCCCCACAGCCCGGTGGTACGCACCAGCACCACCCGCAGTTCGGGCATCCTTTGCAGAATCTGGGCCGCGCCGGATTTACCGCCAAGGTTTTCGCGGGACGAACGGTAAATCCGCCCCGCAGGGTACAGCAATATGTTGTCCCCGTCCCGCAGGGCATCCAGCACGGCCTGCATGCCCGCTTCAACTCCCTGCCGGGCCTTGGCCCCGTCCTTGAGGGCGTCGGGCAGCAGCACGGCGCGCAGCAGCTTTGCCGCCATACGCCCCATGGGGCCTTCCAGCTGGCGCTCGTCCGCAAGAGGGCGCGGCGCGTGCTTTGCCAGCAGCGAATACAGGATGACAGGGTCAATCAGGGCGGGATGATTGGGCATAAACAGTATGGGGCCGGGGCCGGACACGGCTTCAAGGCCGGTTGCCGTCACGCGGTAGCGCAGGCCGAGCAGCAGTCGCAGCCCCAGGGCCACAAGGCTTAATCCCCTGCCATGCGGAAACATGCGGGCAATGCTTGCGCCCGCCCAGCCCGCAAAGATCAGACAGGTCAAGCCGCAGCCCGCCAAAAGCCAGGCTGGCGGCACCTTGCCCAGCCATGCAAAAACAATCCCCGAAAGCAGTATGCCGCTGAAGCACAAAAAATTTGAAATCCCCAGGGTTTTGCCTTTCTCCGTGGCGGCGGGCCGCACCTGGATAAAACTTACCAGCGGTATCAGGTAGAGGCCGCCGCAGATGCCCGAAAACGTAAAGAGCGCAAACAGGCAGGCAAACTGCATCGGCTCGGGCAGCAATGGCGCGAGACCTGCGGCCATGAGGCCAAGCCCCAGCCCCCCGCAGGCCGGAAACATGATATGCCGCCAGCTTGTGGCTTCATACCGCCCGGCCAGCACCGAGCCGATGCATATGCCGATCATGAGCGCCACGGAGAGCAGACTGGTGAGCGTAAGCGAAAACCCCAGCTGAACAATGCCAAGATTGTTGATGCACAACAGGGCAAAGGAAGACAGACAGTAAAAAAAGGCTTCCCCGGCCAGCGTCAAAAAAAGCTGCGGATCCTTGTTGCGGCACTCCAGCGCGTGCAGCAGGGAGTGCACGGGGCCAAGCAGCGGAAAGGGCGCGTCCGCCCCTGCCTGGACAACACTTTTGCCGATGCCGAAGGCCGAAGCCACACCAACAACGGCGACCAGTACGGAGAGCCCCCCCACGGCAAGCCTGCCGAAGCCGTGCTCGCCCTGCGGAATCCAGCCGCCCGCAGCTGAAATATCCGGCAGATCCAGTACAAGCCCCCCGGCGGCTATGCCCAGCAAAATGGTTGCCGTTGTGGCCAGCTTGAGAATGGCGTTAACTCTGGGCACTTCCATGGGCGAAAAATTTTCGGGTATGGCCCCGTTGAGGGCAAGGCTAAAAATCGTGGCCTGCAAACCCATCAAAAAGACCACCCCTACCATGGCCGTCCAGTTCATGCTGGCCATGGCCCACACGCCAAACAGCATGGCGGCCAGCTCCATAAATTTTGACCAGACGACCAGTTTGCTTTTGGGCACGCGGTCGACCAGCCACCCGGCCCAAGCGGAGCAGACCACAAAAGGCAGGGCGAACATGGCCGAGGCGATGCCCTGTATGGATTCCAGCCCGGCGCTGGCGGCCAGCAACAAGGCGGCCTGCTTGAAAAAATTGTCGTTGAACGTTCCCATGGCATAGGTCGTGCCCATGCTCAGCAGAATTCTTTTTCCGCGGGCTTGCTGGGGCGTTGCGGGCGACTGGGGCATGGTTGTGTTACCTTTGCCGGTTGGGGCGGCGCGCTTAGGCATGGAGGTCTTCTTCTATAAACAGGCGGAGCTTTTCCAGAGAATCCAGCACAATATCGTGGCATACAGAATAAAGGGCCTGTCGGCCTTCGCGCCGCATGGCGAGAACCCCGGCTTTTTCCAGCACAGCCAGATGGTGCACAATGGTCGAACGGCCATAATCGAACATTGCGGCAATATCCTTGATGGAAAGCTCCTCCCCCGGCTCAAACAGCAACAGTATACGCTGACGGGTGGTATCGCCCATGGCCGCAAAAACCGCCGCCACGGGTTGCCAGTGGTCAGGGAGGGTGTTCAGGTACGTTGTTCTCATGACTACATAACTAGTTTTTTAGTTATTATAAGTCAAACAAAAAGATCTCCACAGCAAAGGGGATGCCTGCTCATCACAGCGACGCCCTCCCCGCAGGCCGGTACGCATCAGCTTTCGGCCAGCAAAAAAAACTCCTCGGGCCGCAGGATTGTTACCGTCTTGCCGGAAAAAGGCCCAAACAGCCCGCTCTCCTCCTGCTGCCGCAGGATTTTGTACAAAGAGATTCTGTGCACGCCCAAAAGGCTGGCCATCTCCTGTTTTGAAACCCCCATGTCCACAGTGAGGGGGTCGCTGCCAGGAATAATATGCTGCGCCAAAAATTTGCAGGTTCGCGCCAGCACGTTGTCGAGATACAGCGACGATGCCTGGTTTGAAAGCACCCGCAGCTTGCGCGACATGGAGCACAACAGGTTTATGAGCAGGTGCGGATGCTCCTGCCGAATTTCGCTCAGGCTTTCTGCAGAAAAAGCATAACTCACGCAGTCAGTTACGCAAGAAAAATAGCTCTCTGCCGGCATGGGATCAAAAAAAGGCGTCTCGCCAAAAACGCAGCCCTCCTGAATATACCAGAGGATTTTTTCCACCCCCTCCATGTTCTGATTTGTCAGCCGTACCTTGCCGCGATCCAAAAAGTACAGTTCGCGGCCAAACGGCACGCGATGTCCCTTGGACCACACCAACCTTCGCCCCAGATGCAGCACTGACCGCCATTCAGAATTCATCTCGCGCATTTCTTTGAAGGCCAGACTGCGCCCCGCCGCAGATGCCGCGCTTTTCCATTTTGCCTCCTTCAAAAAACTTGTCTGTAACTACAGATAACAGGGTCGCCCCCCAAAAGGCAATTAATTGTGAAAAATGTTGCAAATGAAACACGCACTTTTTTTCCACCATTCTATCCTGTCCAACAGAGTGGATCAAATACGTTGCGCCATGCCCCCGGCCACTGCCGGATTGCGGAACGCATCCTCACAACAACAATCGATCAGGAGGGATACGATATGGGTCATCCGACAATTTACCCCACAGGAGTTACCGTTTTCAAACCGGAAAAGTGCTGGGGCGGGTACACTATTTTTCAGGCTCAGGAACTTGGCGCTGTGCTTATTGACATGAACGGTCATGAAATAAATGTCTGGAAGGGCGTGCACGGCATGCCCAATAAAATTCTTCCCGGCGGTTACCTTGTAACCAGCCGAGGCCGTCGCAGTGGCAAATTCAGTGTGCAGGACGGACTTGATGTTGTCCAGGTCGATTGGGACGGAAACATCGTATGGAAATTTGATCAGAATGAATTTATTGAAGATCCTGGCTACCCTGGCCGCTGGATTGCCCGTTACCATCACGACTTTCAGCGCGAGGGCAACCCCGTTGGATACTATGCCCCCGGCATGGAACCCAAGGTGCTTGAGGGCAAAACCCTTATCCTGGCCCACAGAAATGTGAGAAATAGCGCAATCAGCGACAAGCAGCTGCTTGACGACCTGATTCTTGAGGTGGACTGGAACGGCGACATTCTCTGGGAGTGGTCGTGCCACGAGCACTTTGCCGAAATGGGCTTCCGCGAAGGGCCCAAAAACACCCTTTGCCGCAACCCCAACTACCGGCCCACCCAGCCCGAAGGCATGGGCGACTGGATGCACATCAACTCCATGTCCGTGCTTGGGCCCAACAAATGGTACGACGCGGGCGACGAGCGCTTTCACCCCGACAACATCATTGTGGACGGGCGCGAGGCCAACATCATCTTTATCATCAGCAAGGCGACCGGCAAAATCACCTGGAAGATAGGGCCGGACTACGACACATCCCCCGAGCTCAAGGCCATTGGCTGGATTATCGGCCAGCACCATGCGCACATGGTGCCTCACGGTCTGCCCGGCGCGGGCAACATCCTTGTTTTCGACAACGGCGGCTGGGGCGGCTACGACGTGCCCAACCCCGGCGCGCCCACGGGCGTCAAGGCCGCGCTGCGCGACCACTCGCGCGTGCTCGAGATAGACCCTGTCTCCCTCAAGATCGTCTGGCAGTACACCCCAAAAGAAGCCGGATTTCTCGAACCCATGGACAGCAACCGCTTTTACAGCCCCTTTATCAGCGGCATGCAGCGCCTGCCCAACGGCAATACCCTTATCACCGAGGGGTCTGACGGCCGCGTTTTTGAGGTTACCCCAGACCACGAAATCGTGTGGGAATTCATTTCGCCCTACTGGGGCAAGCATGTGCCCATGAACATGACCTACCGCGCCTACCGCGTGCCCTACGAATGGGTGCCGCAGGTGCAAAAACCTGCCGAAACGCCCATCGAGCCCCTCAATGTCTCCACATTCCGCGTGCCGGGGGCTGCCGCCGCAGGCGATCGCGCCAAGGAAGTAACGGTTGAAGGCTGCCAGCCCTACGAGGGCAGCAACGCGCTTTGCGTGGCCTCGGTGGAAGACCCCAAGGACTGATCCCCAGAGCAATTATTGCTGCAATGCTTCAGGGTCCGCCGCCGCGACTGGCCGCGGCGGACCTGTGATCCCCGTTTTTAAGGAGATCCCTATGCTTATCAAGACATCCGACCTGACGCCCGGGCTGCTGGCCAAGTGGGCCGTCAACCTGGCGCTGCCTCTGGCGCTCTATTTCTTTCTTCCCCGCAGCGAAAGCCTCACCCAGCCCATGGTGGTCTTTTTGGCCGTCACCCTGTGGGCTGTAGCGGCCTGGGCGCTGGATACGCTGAACGAGATTGCCGTGGGCATCCTGTTGCCCATCCTCTATGTGCTGCTGTGCGGCATTGGCCAAAAGGTTGTTTTTTCGCCCTGGCTCTCCGAGGTGCCCATCATCGTTATTGGCGGTTTTACCCTGGGCAAAATCATTCAGGTTACCGGCCTCGGCAAGCGCATAGCCCTGACCTGCGTCAAGCTCACGGGCGGCAGTTTTGCCGGTGCGCTTGCGGGTATTACCCTTGGCGCTGCGTTGGTGTCGCCGCTTGTACCTTCCATCATGGGCAAGGCGGCCATTTTTTGCGCTGTGGCGGTGAGCCTGTGCGACGCCCTGGATTTTAAGCCCAAAAGCCGGGAGGCAACCGCCGTGGTGCTTGGCACCTGCCTTGCCGTGGGCGCGACCAAGCTGGGCTACCTCACGGGAGCGGGCGATCTGGTCATGGGCATGGGTATTGTGGACAAGGTCATGGGCATCCACACGAGCTGGATTGAGTACGCCAAGTTCAACTTTCTCCCAGCCATGCTGTACACGGCCATGTCGCTGGGCATTGTGCTGCTGGTGCTGCGCAGCTCGGTCAACAAAAGCGTTTTGTGCGCGGTGGTTCAACAAAAGCACGCCGAGCTGGGCGACGTTACCGACGAACAAAAACGGGCGCTTATTCTGCTTTGTCTCACCCTGGTGCTGCTTGCCACCGACAAGCTGCACCACATGAGCGCAGGATCAGTGCTGGTCATCATTACTGCACTGGCTTTCATGCCCGGTGTGGGGCTTATGGACGGCAAGCGCATGGGCTCAATCAATTTTGCGCCGCTGTTCTTTATTATGGGCTGCATGGCCATTGGCAGCGCCGGCGGTTTTCTTAAGGTCACACATTGGCTGGCAGGCCTTGTGTTGCCGCTGTTCAGCGATACCGGCGCATGCATGGCCTCTGTATGCTCTTACATCGTGGGCGTCGCGCTCAACTTTTTGCTCACGCCGCTTGCGGCTACTTCCACCCTTTCAGCCCCCATTACCGAACTGGGCATGCAGATGGGGCTGGACCCGCGCCTGCTGTATTTTTCATTCCAATACGGTCTGGACAACCTGATATTCCCCTATGAATACGCGCTGTACCTCTACTTTTTCAGCAGCGGCTACATCAACTTTAGAGAAATGGTTCTGGTCATGGCATTACGCATGCTGCTGACAGGCGTGTTTGTGGCCTTTGTGGCCATGCCCTACTGGCGCATGGTTGGATAATTTGCATTCCAACAGAAGGAGGATGGATGATGAAAAAGCTGGGCATACTACTTTTGGCAGCAGGGTTGCTGCTCGGAAGCGCTCCCCAGTGCAGGGCGATCAATTTTGACGTCAAGGGCAGCTGGCAGTTTGCCTTTGACTACATCAACGGCGGCAATTTCATGGGCAAGGACCGTACCGGCAATCACGTGACGGGACAGCAGTGGGCCGCGATACACCAGCAGAGGGACGAATTCGAGGCTATCCAGCGGCTGCATCTGCAGCTGCAGGCCAAAGCCTCGGAAGACCTTGCCGGAACGGTCTTTTTTGAAATCGGCGAACAACGCTGGGGCATGGCTGCACAGGGCGGAGCGCTGGGCGCTGACGGCAACAACGTGGTCAAGGTCAAAAATGCCTACATTGACTGGCTTGTGCCCAATACCCCTCTCAAGGTTCGCATGGGGCTGCAGGGCGTAAAACTGCCCGGATTTGCCCTGGACAGCCCTGTTTTTCAGGATGATGTGGCAGGCATTGGGGCATCATGGAAGGCAAACGACGCCGTCAGCGTCACCGGATTATGGATGCGTCTGCTCAATGACAACTGGGCTGGCGACAACTCGACGCCTGCCAGTTACATGGACAATTTCGACCTGTTTGCCTTGACAGTGCCCGTGGCGCTGGACGGCCTCAAGCTTACGCCTTGGGGCATGGGCGGAGCCATGGGGCCCAACAGCCTCATGCCCGCCACCATTACCAACATGCCCGGCGGCAGCAAAAAAGTGGCCCTTACCAACCCGATAACCGGTCAGGCTATCGACGGTCTGGAGCTACGCGACGGCCTCTACCCGGCGGCCTTCAGCTCGCGCAAGTCTGCCTCCAAGCTGTGGAACGACAGCTACAGCAGCATGTACTGGGGTGGGCTGACCGGGCAATGGACAGGCTTTGATCCGCTCAGGGTATCGTGGGACTTTATTTACGGCAGCGTCGACAACGGCAGGGACGACCTCAACCGCAAGGGCTGGTTTGGCATGCTGCTGGCCGAATACGCCTGCAACTGGGGCCTTCCCGGTCTGTACGGCTGGTACTTCAGCGGCGATGACGACAACCCCAACAACGGGTCTGAACGTCTGCCCTATCTTGCAACCACCAACAACCTGACCAACTCCCTTTCCACATTCGGCTATCGGGGCAACCCCATCATGGGCGGCGGCAAGGGCGTGCTGGGCGTGAACCCCAGCGGTACATGGGGCGTTGGCGCGCGGCTCAAGGACTTGAGCTTTCTTGAAGACCTCAGCCACACCCTGCGCGTCAACTATTTTGGCGGCACCAACGACACAAAAATGGCCTCATACATCACCGGGCGGCAAGCCACTGATGCTTCAGGCAGACAAATTTACCGCAACAACACTGACTTCAACTCGTTCGGCACGTATCTCACCACAGCCGACACGGGCATGGAAGTCAACCTCGACAGCAAGTACAAGGCGGCGGAAAACCTGACGTTTATCCTGGAGCTAGGCTATATCCACCTTTGGTTGGACAATGACGTATGGGGCCATTATCAGAACATCTCCGGTGACAGCCTCAATGTCAAGGATGCATGGAAGGCATCGTTAAATATTGTCTATTCATTCTAAGCCGACACAGGGACGGCCCTGGTTATCCACCCCGCGCCGTCCCTGTGCTCCATCCCCCAGCAAGGAGGAATATGAACATGAAATTTCGCGCTTCCATTTGTCTGCTTGCCGGTCTGCTGGCCCTTGGCCTCGCCGCGCAAGCGCCGGCCTATGAGGTGCATGACGGCCCCACCGGCGTCATCAAGCTTGTGCCCGAAAAAGTCTTTAAGGGGTACACGCTGTTTGCCCCCACGTATAAGTGCACGACCACCTATCTTATGGATATGAACGGCGACGTTGTGCATACATGGAAGAGCAAATACCCTCCAGGACTCTATGCGGTGCTGCTGCCCAGCGGCAACCTGCTGCGCGCCGCAGCCCCCAAGGACCAGCCCGTCAAAATAGGCGGTGCAGGCGGCATTATTGAAGAGCTGGACTGGAACAGCAACGTGGTCTGGTCCTACACCATGCTTACAGAGAACGAGATACAGCACCACTGTTTTGACCGCATGCCCAACGGCAACACCATGATTCTTGGCTGGGAGCGCAAAACTCCCGCCGAATTTCAGGCCAAGGGCCGCAAGCCCGGCACATGGCCTGAAGAGGTAAAAATCAAGGGCCAGGCCGTGCGCGATTTTTGGGTGGATTTTGTGCGCGAGGTGGACAAAAACGGCAAAACCGTCTGGGAATGGCATGCCTGGGACCATATCGGCACAGGGCCTGACCAGCTGGATATCAACTTTGCCCTGCCCACGCCCGTGGGGCCGGGGTACGACAGCTTTGACTGGACGCACTTCAACACCCTGCAGTATCTCCCCAAGACCGACCAGATACTGCTCAACTCGCGCAACTTCAGCGAATTCTATCTCGTCGACAAAAAGTCCGGCAACATCGTCAAGCGCTGGGGCAACCCCGCCGCCTATGGGCAGGGCACACGCCCCGGCTGGTACTATGACGGAACCCAGCAGGTCTTTGGCGAGCACAACGCCACCATGCTGCCCAACGGGCATGTGCAGCTGTTTGACAACGGTTCGGAGCGACCCGAGGGCAACCGCTCGCGCGTGGTCGAGGTTGACCCGGCCAGCGGCAAGGTTGTCTGGCAGTACGCCGCCAATGGCGCCAACAGCTTTTTCAGCTACCGTCAGGGCGCGGCCGAGCGCTTGCCCAACGGCAACGTGCTTGTGACGTCCACGCATCAGGGGCACCTTTTTGAAGTTACCCCCGAGGGCGAGGTTGTGTGGGAATTTGTGAACCCCATCATGGCGGGGCAGGCCAAGCCTGTTTTTTCTGACCGCGACGATGCCGTGCCCAATGCCCACCAGACCTTCACCAACATGATTCACCGGGCGTACCGTTACGCTCCGGATTATCCCGGTCTCAAGGGCAGGGATCTCAGCGTCAAGACGCCCCTGCTGCCCGGCTATCCGAAATTTTTTGAAATCTGGAAGCCCGCTGCGGCAAAGTAATATTCACCACAAAGGGCGCACAGCCCCAGGCCTGCAGAGGCTCGGAGGCTGTGCGCCATAATGATAACCATCCCGCCCGGCAGGCCCATGCCAGCCGTAGTTTTGTCGGGCCAGCCCTGCGCAGCGGGCAGACGCTGGCAAAGAGGATAGGAATGATAAAAAACCTTGATTTCTCCAGGTTTTTTTACGTTGCGCGTCTGTCAGCAGGCTTCGCCGGGCTCCGCTGCCGCCCCCGGCTCCGTGCGCGGCGATGCGGTTGACGCCCGCGCAATCAGCTTATGGCTGTATTCCACCCGCGTGATGTTGCGGTCAGAGGCGGCCCCTATAATTTTATTATGCAAAATTTCCAGTGCGTTGCGCCCCTTATCCCGCATATAGTGCTCCACCGTGGTCAGGGCCACGCCCGCAAAGCCCGAGGGAAATATATTGTCAAAGCCGCAAACGCTGTAGTCGCCGGGTATGGTAAACCCGGCCTCGCGCACCGCGTCGATAACCCCGTAGGCCACCATGTCGTTTACCGCCACAAAGGCGGTTATTTTTTTGTCATCCAGGCACTTGCGCGTCAGCTCGCGGCCCACGACGTGCTCTATCTGCAAATTTTCCAGCTCTGTCTCCGGGGTGATGTCCCGGCTTTTTACAAGCACGCTGCCCTGGGGGCACAACTGTCCAAAGGTGTCGCGCAGGCCCTGCAGCCGCTGGGTACGGATGGGGTTGGCCTCGTCCAGCGTGGTGGAAATATAGGCCAGATGCCGGTGCCCCAGATCGTGCATGTGCCGGGCAATGAGGCTGCCCGCATCATAGTTGTTCAGCTCCACCGTATCCACGTTGAGGTCTTGCCGCCTGTCGCCAATGACGACCATGGGCAACTTGCGGTCAGCCTTGGCCAATATGGCTTCGGGATGCGCCAGCATGGCAAAGACAACCCCCGCCATGCCCATACTGCGGGCAAACCGCAAGGCTTCCTGCTCGTTTTCCAGACTGCGGTAGGTTGTATAGATGCAGGTGGCGTAGCCCCTGAGCACGGCGGCCTGCTGGATGGCCTGAATAACCGTTGAATAGTAGGGGTTGGTGACATTGGGGGCCACCACAAGCACCGTCGGGATGGCCGCGCCCCCAAGGGACCGCCGTCCCACCCGATAGCCCAGGTTTTCCGCCGCCGCAAAAACGGCGGTTACGGTCTCATCGGCAAACGAAACGCCTTCCCGTCCATTAAGAATCATTGAAACCGTGGCCTGCGAAACACCCGCAGCCTTGGCCACATGAGCCAGGGTAACCTTTTTTGCTGCGGTATGCCTGAGCCGCGGATTGTTGCCTGTTACAGCCGCCATGGCCAAGCCTCCTCCTGTTCAGCCGTTGACGGTTCCATTGCTCAGGGTGCAGGTGGCACAGGGCGCATGGCAACCAGGTCCAAGGCTTTGATCAATAAATTAGCGTCAAAAGAATTATTTTTTATTTAATAAATATTCAATTGACATAAAAAATTTTCACGTGCTATCAGACCTTAAATTTAGCTGTATTCAACAATATTTTTCTGCAGGAGGCAATTAAAAAATTTCATTATTTTAGCAAAATTTGCCTTATAAAAAAATTTAATTAAAAAATTTTAATCAAGCCGCTTATACATATGGCGGGGTCGACAGCCCACGGAGGGTGTCTGCATGGACGACAGCTCAAAGCAAAAACACGTTCCTTCAAAGAGCGAGATGCGCAAGGTTGTTCTTGCCAGCCTGCTTGGCGCAACCATTGAATGGTACGATTTTTTTCTCTACGGCGTTGTGGCGGGCATTGTATTTAACAAGCTCTACTTTCCCACTGCAGACCCGTTCATAGGCACTATCCTGGCCTACAGCACTTTTGCCATCGGCTACCTGGCGCGCCCCCTCGGCGGTTTTATTTTTGGTCATTACGGCGACAAGCTGGGCCGCAAACGCATGCTCATTCTCACCATGCTGATCATGGGCATTGCCACCATGGGCATCGGCATTGTGCCCACCTACGCATCCATAGGCATTGCCGCCCCCATACTGCTGCAAACGCTGCGCCTGTGTCAGGGCCTTGGCCTTGGCGGCGAATGGGGCGGAGCCGTGCTCATGACGTACGAATACGCCAGCGACCGTCAAAAGGCCTTTTACGCCAGCATACCCCAGATGGGCCTTGCCACCGGTTTGTGCCTTTCGTCCGGCATGGTGGCCCTGCTCTCGTGGCTGCTGGACAACGAGCAGTTTTTGACCTGGGGCTGGCGCTTTGCCTTTCTTATCAGCGTGGTGCTCATTGCCATTGCCCTATATGTACGTACCCACATTCTTGAAACGCCCGAATTTCGCAAGGTTGAAGCCAAGGGCGAAACCCGCAAAAAGACCCTGCCCATCGTCACCGTGTGCAAAAACTACCCCGGCAACATTGCCCTCGGCGTGGGCGCCCGGTGGATTGACGGCGTGTTCTTTAATGTGCTGGCCGTTTTTTCCATCACGTACCTTGTGCAGCAGATACACACGTCGCGCACCGAGGCCCTCACGGCCGTCATGTTTGCGGCACTGCTCATGTGCCCCTTCATCCTGATTGCCGGCCGCCTTGCCGACCGCTTTGGCCGCGGCAACATATACGGCCTTGCCAGCCTTGCCTGCGGCATTTCGGTTTTTCCCTCGTTCTGGCTCATGCAGAGCAGCGGCGGCAACATGTTTTTGGTCGGCCTGGCCATTGCCATCCCGCTCAGCATTTTTTATGCGGGTGTTTTCGGCCCCGAGGCCGCGCTGTTTTCTGACCTGTTCCCGGCCGAGGTGCGCTACACGGGAATATCCATTGTGTACCAGTTTCCAGGATTTCTGGTTGCCGGCATAGTCCCCGGGGTATGCACCGCGCTGATCCAGTGGAACGACGGCGACCCCTTCTACATCTGCATATTTGTGCTCATTGCGGCGGCCACCAACGCCTTCTCGGCCTTTACCATCCAGGCCCGTCACAACAGACTGGAGGCCCTCGCTGCCGGAACCGCACAGGACTAATACAATGCGAATATTGCAACTTTCAGACACGCACCTGCGGGGCGACAACAGCTTATCCTTTGGGGTGGTTGATACCCGGCGCTGCCTGAATGAAGCCATGGCGCACCTTAAAAGTCTTACGCAGCAGCCGGACGTCATCGTTGTCACGGGCGACCTGGCCGACAGCGGAGATATGCACGCATACCACATTCTGCACGACGAGCTTGCCGCTCTGGGGCTGCCCGTCTATGCCGTGCCTGGCAACCATGACCGGCGCGACCGCATGCGCGAGGTAATGCCGCAGTGGTGCCCGGCCAAGCCCGACATTGCGCCTTACCTCTGCTATACGGTTGAGCAGGACAACCTGCGCATGATCATGATGGACAGCATGAGCCCCGGTTCGCACTCAGGCCACTTCCCTGCGCAAACCGGCGACTGGCTTGAGCATGAACTGGCAAAACGCCCGCAGACCCCGACCCTGCTCTTTATGCACCACCCGCCCTTTGCAACGGGCATGGGGGCCATGGACGAGCCATTTGAAAATGTGGAACGCCTTGCCGACATCGCCGGGCGCAATCCGCAGTTGCGCTTGTGCTTCGGGCACATGCACCGCCCCATCGTCACCATGTGGCAGGGGCGTGTGGCCATGACAGCGCCCGCCGTCTCCATGCAGATCGACCTTGATCTCTCGCCAGAGGGGGGCGACACCTTCCGCATGGAAACGCCGGGATACCTGCTGCACCATTTTGACAACGGCATCTGGAATTCGCATATCTGCCAGATCGCCGTGCAGGCCACTTTTGCGGGCCCGTATCCCTTTGCGGGATCGGTCAACCCGACGCAATAACACTTTCAGACATGACCAACCCACTCTAACTGACAGGGGCCGACGCCACGTGCGCTGGCCCCTGTCATGCGGCATGCTCTTGCACTGCGCCGACAGTCGGAGGTCGGCCAACCGCGTGCAGCCGGTCAGCATGGCAAAAGCCGCAAGCCCTTGCCGCCGTTTTGGCCCCCAGGGTGCACCTTGTTGCAAATTACTATTGACAGTTATATATGACCGGTCTAATCCATACGCCATGAAGCAAAACGCAAGAGAAAAAATCATCACCACCGGTGTCGAAATGGTCGCCATTTCGGGCTTTAACGCTACCGGCATCGATTCCATCCTCAAGGCGGCGGGCGTGCCCAAGGGCTCGTTTTACCACTACTTTGGCTCCAAGGAAAATTTTGGCATCGAAGTGATTAATCTTTTTGCCGACCGCTACGCCCAAAGGCTGCACCAGTACTTTGACGACCAGAGCGTTGCGCCCCTGGAACGCATACGCAACTATCTGGAGCAAACCATAGAGCACCTGACCGAAGAAAATTTTTCCAAGGGTTGCCTCATTGGTACTTTGGGGCAGGAGCTTGCCGACCAGAACGAACGGTTCAGGGACCGGTTGGCGGAGGTTTTTTGCGACTGGCTTGAGCTGTTTGCCGATTGTCTGCGTCAGGCCCAGCAGGCGGGATCGCTGAGTGCACGACTGGATGCAAAAAAACTGGCGAGCTTTCTTCTTTCCGGCTGGGAAGGCGCTGTGCTGCGGGCCAAGGTCATGCGCTCGCCCGAGCCGCTTCGACAGTTTGTTGCCATTCTTTTTTCTTGCGTACTTGTGGCGGAATAGTTCAACTCTGCCAATGGTTTGGGCGCTCGGTCGCAACCCGGCAATAATGCCGCTACAGCTTTCCGGATGACGGCAAAACGCCCGGCTCACCATATGCTGGTGAAACCGGGCGTTTAGTGCACGCATTTGCAGCGGCTCCATGAAGCGCTCAGACCTGCCCCCGCCATTGGGCACGGGGGTCAGCGGATGTAATGGATGAGCTCGGCTTTGAACCTGTCCTGCTGCTTGTTTTCTTCCGCCGGGTACCCCATGGGAAAGATGGCAAAGGCCCGTTGCCCAGGCGCAACAGGCAGAATTTTTTCGACTTTTTCCATACGGTCTTCTTCGGGGGCCACACCAAGCCAGACCCCGCCCAACCCCAGTGAATGCGCCTCAAGCCACAGGTTTTCCATGGCAATGGCAAGGTCTATCTGCGCGTATTGCGGAAAGCGGCACCCCTCCTGACGATACGCCGACACTATGGCCATGGGCGCATGAGCGGCGCAGCCCGCATAGGGGCTGACCTGCGACAACGCCTGCAGTTTATCCTTTGACGTCACCACGTAAAAATTCCATGGCTGCTGGTTGCCTGCGGAGGGAGCCGCCATGGCGGCCCGCAGCACCTGCTCAACCTTGGCATCTTCAACGGCGCGGTCTGCAAACCTGCGCACGCTGACCCTCTGGAATATTTCTTTCATCGGGCACTCCTGCATTGCAACATAGTCAATCTGTACGACAGTCTATTTAAGAATATAGGCGCTCACAATTTCGCCATAATAGGCAATGTGCGCATCGCGGTTTGCGCCCACGGCAGCCCCGTCCACATGCTGCGGATAACTTTTGGATCTGTAGGGTTCAATCAGTGCGGCAAGTTCCTGCTTCTGCTGATAGACGATTCTGCATTCCAGGGTGAGGGGCAGCTCCTTGACTGCTGGCACGGAGATGAGTTCCGGCTCCACAAGGGTAATGCCCGCCTCGCTGATTTTGTCCAGATTGCGGCCGCATTTTGAACCGCAAATCGCAATAATTTTTTTGTTGTATTCGCCCAAGGGCACGCTGATCGTAAACTCGGGATTTTTGTCCAGCAGCTCGCGGGTAAAACGGTGCTCGCGGACAAGGGCCATAAATATCGGCTTTGACCATACAGTCCCAAGGGTTCCCCAGCCGATTGTCATGCTGTTGATTCTCTCGCCAGACTTTGAGGTTAGCAAAATTCCCTTGGGCAGGGCCTGCAGGATACTGTTTGCGTATTCGGCAACCTCTATTTTTTGTCTTTCCATAACATGCTGCACTTGCTGAAGGTTACAAAAACAACTCTGCGTTTCTACTGTGCGCGCCGCTTGATATACTGCCCCCCCAGCCGGGCGCTTTGCCCAGCAGGCCGAGCCCAAAATCCCGATCTGGCTTGCATGGTGGCGCGCTTTTGCGAGCTCAGTATTAGACCGGTCGTATATTATGTCAAGCAGCTTTTGTCCTGCCACAGAATATACATCCTGCAATCGCGCAAAGTATTGCACAATGGTGCAACTTTGCAGGATCAGGCAAATAAATTAGAGAATTGTGCTAGCGACCAACCATCACACGGGGTTATGAATACACCTTATCATTGAGAAAAAATATTGGCCAAGCCTCCTGTTAGCTGTCTGAACACTTTTCTCTCTGCAGGCAGCTGACGGACAAAGCGCCCGGCAACAGCCGCGCAGGGACAACAAAGGCAATATTTTTGTGTGCCTTCGATTGGGCAATATTTTCAGATTACGTTGTGAAAGATAACCAGCAAGGGTGATGACATATGGAAAAAGCAAAGGTGTATTTTACCGACTTTCGCACCAAGGCCTTTGGCGATGGCCTGCCCACCAAACTAAAAAAAATGATCAAGAAGGCCGGAATCGGCCATATCGATATGAAGGGCCGCTTTGTGGCCATAAAGATGCATTTCGGCGAGCTCGGCAATATCAGCTATCTGCGGCCCAACTACGCCCGAGCCGTTGTAGACACGGTCAAGGAATTTGGCGGCAAGCCATTTCTCACCGACTGCAACACCATGTACCCCGGCAGCCGTAAAAACGCTCTGGAGCATCTGGAATGCGCATGGCAAAACGGTTTTACCGCGCTTACGGTTAATTGCCCCATACTGATCGGCGACGGCCTCAAAGGCACGGATGAAGCTTTGGTGCCTGTCGAGGGCGGCAAATTCGTCAAGGAAGCCAAAATTGGCCGGGCCGTCATGGATGCTGACGTCTTCATCAGCCTCACCCATTTTAAGGGGCACGAGATGACCGGTTTTGGCGGCACCCTCAAAAACATCGGCATGGGCTGCGGCTCGCGGGCTGGTAAAACGGAGCAGCACAGCAACGGCAAGCCCAACATCGACGAAGCAAAGTGCGTTGGCTGCCGTGCGTGCATTAAACAGTGCGCCAACGACGCCCTGCACTTCTCTGCCGAAACCAAAAAGACCACCATAAACCACGACAACTGCGTAGGCTGTGGGCGCTGCCTTGGGGCGTGCAACTTCGACGCTATCTCCTTCAGCTTTGACGCCGCCGTTGAAATGCTCAACTGTAAAATGGCCGAATACACCAAGGCCGTGGTGCAGGGTCGCCCGAACTTCCACATCTCGCTGATTGTCGATGTCTCGCCCAACTGCGACTGCCATGGCGAAAATGACGCGCCTATTCTGCCAAACATTGGCATGTTCGCCTCTTTTGACCCGCTGGCCCTTGATCAGGCCTGTGTGGACGCATGTATGAAGGCCAAGCCCCTGCCGGGCAGCCAGCTTGCCGAAAACCTCGCCAAAAAAGGATTTGTGGACCACCACGATCATTTTAGAAATTCTCGCCCGGAATCGGAATGGCGCACCTGCCTCGCGCATGCCGAAAAGATCGGTCTGGGCACGCGCGAGTATGAACTTATCGTAGTCAAGTAGCACAGTTGAATTACAACAATGGCCGGTCATACACCGGCCATTGTTGTTTGGGTACCAAACCTTTGCCCTGCAGCATCAGGCCAGCCCAGCTTACACGCAGGCTGCCAGAATGCACAAAATAAGGAATTGCCCATGCCGGACATGGCCGAACTACTGGAAGAACTCGCCACCGTTGACGGCGGTTCTGTCCACTCGCCGATAAAGGGTGTACGTTTTTTTAAAAACACCAAGCAGACCCGCCGCAAGCCCCTGCTCTACACGCCAGGCATATGCATTGTAGCGTCGGGCTACAAACTGGGACATCTTGGCGGACAAACATTTCGCTATGACGCAGGCAACTATCTGGTTACTTCCATTTCCATGCCTTTTGAGTGCGAATCCTTTCCCAACGGTAATGAGCCGCTGCTGGGGCTCTTTATTGATATAGACGTTGTGCAGCTCAACGACCTGATCCGTCAGGTGGACATGCATAATGAACCCCGCCAGACCAAACCGCAGGACTTTCAGCTGGCCATCGGGCCGTCGGCAATGGACGAGGAAATGAAGGACGCCACCATACGCCTGCTCAAGGCCCACCGGTCTGAGCAGGAAACCCGAATTCTCGGGCCTTCGTACGTGCGCGAAATTCACTACCGGGCCCTGTGCGGCAGCCAGGCGCCAGTACTGCTCTCGGCCGCGCGCGGCAGCGGCTCGCTGGCGCAGGTGCTAAACGCCATAAACCTGATGGAGCGCAGCTATCAGGACAAGTTTGACATCAAGCAGCTTGCTGTCTCCGCACACATGAGCACATCTGCTTTTCACAAGGCATTCAAGGATATTACGGCAGATTCACCTTTGCAGTACCTAAAAAAAATCCGGCTGGCCAAGGCCAGGGATCTCATAGTGCAGCGGAGCATGAGGGCCAACCTTGCCGCCAGCGAGGTGGGGTACGAAAGCCCCTCGCAGTTCAGCAGAGAGTTTAAACGATACTTCGGTGAAAGCCCGGCAGAAGTAATGCGCGAAATGCGGTCGTCATAGGGAAGCGGCAGCAAGGGCAGGCCACGACATTTCTGCGTCCGCCCGGCTGCAACCCTCCTTCCGCGGCAAGCGGCCAGTCTGGGCCTGGACGCGTCATCCTGGCGGGGTTGCAAGCAGCCCCGCGCCAGAAGCCGTGCCACTATGCAAGCCAACTACAGAACATAATATTCTTATTTGGGACACAAAAAACATCCCACGTTACTGTAAATCACCCCTACTCGCCGCAACACCTGGCGTGGCTGCTGGCAGCCACGCAGTTGCGCCCTTGTCGTTTGGCTTCATACAGCAAGGCGTCCGCGTGCCGCAACAGAACGGATAAATCCGCAGCCGGGCCATCGCAGGTAACAACGCCGATGGAGACTGTTCCCTTGATCGAGTGTCCCAAAACAGAATCCAGCAGAAGCTCCGTCTTGGCTCTCAGGGCATTTGCCGTATCACGGGCCAGATCGCTAGTGGCGTTGAGCAACAACAGACAGAATTCTTCGCCCCCCAGCCTGCCGGAAATATCGCCCTTATGCTCCGCCTGCTCAACAATGCGGGCAAACTCTTGCAAAACCGCATCGCCCACATCGTGCCCAAAGCCGTCATTGATACTTTTGAAGTGATCAAGGTCCATCATCAGCACAGAAACAGGTTTGCCGCTTTTTGCCATGCTGGCAATAATTTTATTACCTCTTGCAAACAGGGCTCGCCTGTTCAGCAAACCAGTCAGTTCGTCCATACAGGCTTTACGGTCAAGGGCAATAAAAAGCAGACAAAAATTCCAGGCAATTGACATGGTGAGGGCAAAAACACGGATCATGCCCCCGTTAAAACCCGTTTTTATCTCAGCCACACCCATGTTGGCTGCCCAAACGCCCCACCCTCTCACCAGATATAGGGTTGTGAACAGCAATAAAACAATTGCGCAGGCTTTTCGCCCCACATCGTATTTTGCCCCAAACCGCAAAAGAGTCCATGATGCTTTAACAGCAAAGTAAAAAAGTCCCAGTGCCAAGATGACAATACGTCGTCCTATATTATTATCGTACGCCATGGAAAGAGCAAGAAGTACTATTGAAAGAGCAGAAACGACAATAATTTCTTTTTTTGGAAAATCTTTACCGTCAAAAACATCAACTCCTGCGGCTACAAAAGCTAAAGTTAATAAACATGCAATATAAGCAACTATAGTGAAAAAAACAGAATCAATAAATGTACATAAAAATAAAAACAAGCAAGCCATCACACTTAAAAAATTAGAAGCTGACCACAGACGCAGTGCCTTGGTATGAAGGTAAAATGAAGCAAAAAAATTCATTATGCACATGAATATGCCAATGACTGTACCGACAAGAAACAGCGTTGGTGTGTCAGGCGTGACAGACATCATGTGTATCCTTTGTTCAAAGCGCGGTATGCTGCATTATTGATTGCTGTCAAAACGGATGGCAAAAAAAGGACTTTTTTTGCGGTTCATGGCAATCACTGCGCGACAACGGCAAAATATGTATTTTAACCACCAATAAAATCAATCATTTCTGTAAGCATGTCAAACAGTAAGACCCAGTAGGATGTTGCGGCACTGTCTCACACAAAATACGATTGCATGCTTCGCAGATGCAACAGGACAGATTCACGTACAAATGAGCGGCTGCACAGAGTTTTAGCAGAACTGTACTTTCACTGCCTGTGCCGCACGCCCAACGGATTGCATCAGCGCATTCGCCAGCCGTAAAACTGCTCGCGTGAGCTTGGCTACTCGTTTCATTTGCCTTGTTTTATAGGCCTGTTGCAGAAGCAGATTGAGGAGTAGCCTTTTTATGACTCGCCGGAGCTGGGCGGGTTGCCGCCCTGCGGGCGTGATGGGTCGCCGGTCGGCGAAGTTTGGGACGCCTGCGCGGGGCAAGGCATTGCGGCACTCAAGACTGCCCTTGAGCTGTGCACGGTGATGACTGCGCATTGTTTCCATTTGCCTTTAGCAGCCCGGCAGCAGAAGCAGGGTGTAGGGTAGCCTTCCTTTGACTCGCCGGAGCGGGTTGCCGCCCTTCGGGCGCAATGGATCACTAGTTGTCGATTACGCGGCGCGGCCTTCTGCAGACTCGCCGGTGTGGAGCGGGTTTGCCGCCCTCCGGGCGTGATTGTTCGCCGGTCGGCGAAGTTTGGGACGCCTTACGCGGAACACAACATTGTGGCACTCAAGACTCCCCTTAAGCTGTGCACAAGGTCAGAAGAACTGACTACGATGTTACTTCCATTTGCCTTTACCAGCCCGGCAGCAGAAGCTGGTTGTGGGGTAGCCTTCCTTTGACTCGCCGGAGCGGAGCGAGGCGATGGTTGGTGTTGGGGGAATTTGCAAAATACGTATTTTTCTGGTCTGGCAAGGAAAAAGCATTTTTTTAAGCGCAGCGTACTCAAGTACGTGAGCATTAAAAAAAGCTTTTGACGCCGCCAGACCAAAAAAGGCGGGTTTGCGTAAATGCGCCTGACAGGCTCACCAGAAACCACGAATGAAGGGTTTTCCTCCCAAGTAATTAGGCCTGCACTGAGAGTATTGCCGCCCTCCGGACGCGAGCGTTCGCCGGTCGGCGAAGTTTGGGACGCCTGCGCGGCGCACGGCAAGGTGGGGCCGGTTATGGGGCTTCGCCCCCTTCGCGGCCCCCCTTGCATCCCCCCCGAAGCACCCCCAGGAAAAGTTTTCAGCTTCCTTGGGCTAGCGAGGGCACGCGGCTTTAGCTGCGGGAGCTTCCTTCCCTAGCTGCGCTCGCTCAGGTGATCTCCCTCCGCGCCGCGTAAATGCCAAAGTCCGCTGCCGCTTAGAATGTTATTCCGCTTCAGCCAACAACCACGGCCCGCAGCAGTGATTGAAAGTCTGGAGCTAGACCAGCACCACTCGTGTTCAAAAACTGCTCGCGCTGTTTATCAGCTGTCTTTTCTTGGCGTTCCGTAAAACTTGCGGATTGTATCCGCGCTCTCGTCTGCCTTTGAGTTGCACAGAAGAATTAACTACGGCGATACTTGCATTTGCCTTTAGCAGCCCGGCAGCAGAAGCAGGTTGTGGGGTAGCCTTTCATTGACTCACCGGAGCGGAGCGGATTGCCCCCTCAGGACGTATGATTTACCGGTCGGCGAAGTTTGGGACGCCTTACGCGGAACACAACATTGTGGCACTCAAGACTCCCCTTAAGCTGTGCACGAAGTCAGAAGAACTGACTACGATGTTACTTCCATTTGCCTTTACCAGCCCGGCAGCAGAAGCGGGTTGTGGGGTAGCCTTCCTTTGACTCGCCGGAGCGGAGCGAGGCGATGGTTGGTGTTGGGGGAATTTGCAAAATACGTATTTTTCTGGTCTGGCAAGGAAAAAAGCATTTTTTTAAGCGCAGCGTACTCAAGTACGTGAGCATTAAAAAAAAGCTTTTGACGCCGCAAGACCAAAAAAGGCGGGTTTGCGTAAATGCGCCTGACGGGTTCACCAAAAACTGTAGGCAAGGGATTTCAAAAGGGAGGCAGGAAGGAAGGGAGGCAGGAAGGGCAAACGACGACAGAACACGGCAGGGCGTTGCAGGTACTGCTGTCCTGGTCAAACTACAGGCAGCGGCTACGGAGCATATGTGGGGGCCGGAGGAGGCGAAGCAAGGAGGGGAAAGCGCAGCAAAACACAAAGCCCCTTGCGCTAGCAGCAGCAAGGGGCTTTGGAGCAATCGTTGACAGCGGCCTACTTTCCCACATGACGTTATGCAGTATCATCGGCGATGGAGAGCTTAACTTCCGAGTTCGGAATGGGATCGGGTGTACCCTCTCCTCCATGGCTATCAACGAAATTTGTCAAAAATATTAATTGACAGGGAAGGAAGGAGTTTTTTTCAAAAACAAGCCGCACGGGCTATTAGTACTGGTCAGCTGCACGCCTCGCGGCGCTTCCACCTCCAGCCTATCAACGAGGTAGTCTACCTCGGCCCTTTAGGGATTGCTCCAGGGAGAACTAATCTTAAGGCAGGCTTCCCGCTTAGATGCTTTCAGCGGTTATCCCTTCCGCACATAGCTACCCTGCTGTGCCGTTGGCACGACAACAGGTCCACCAGGGGTGCGTCCATCCCGGTCCTCTCGTACTAGGGACAGGCCCTTTCAATTCTCCAGCGCCCACAGAAGATAGGGACCAAACTGTCTCACGACGTTTTAAACCCAGCTCGCGTACCACTTTAAACGGCGAACAGCCGTACCCTTGGGACCTGCTTCAGCCCCAGGATGTGATGAGCCGACATCGAGGTGCCAAACCGCATCGTCGATGTGAACTCTTGGATGCGATCAGCCTGTTATCCCCCGGCGTACCTTTTATCCAATGAGCGATGGCCCTTCCATTCGGGACCACCGGATCACTAACACCTACTTTCGTACCTGCTCGAGATGTCTCTCTTGCAGTCAAGCTCCCTTATGCGTTTGCACTCGACGGCTGGTTTCCAATCAGCCTGAGGGAACCTTTGCATGCCTCCGTTACTCTTTAGGAGGCGACCGCCCCCAGTCAAACTACCCACCAGACACTGTTCCCTCACCGGATAACGGTAGAGGGTTAGGGACCTGAAAAAACAAGGGTGGTATTTCAACAATGACTCCCCCCATACTAGCGTACAGAGTTCACAGTCTCCCACCTATCCTACACATGCAGTTCCAAATCCCAATGTCAAGCTATAGTAAAGGTGCACAGGGTCTTTCCGTCTTTCTGCGGGTACACGGCATTTTCACCGCGACTTCAATTTCACCGAGTCTCTGGCCGAGACAGTGTGGAGATCGTTACGCCATTCGTGCAGGTCGGAACTTACCCGACAAGGAATTTCGCTACCTTAGGACCGTTATAGTTACGGCCGCCGTTTACCGGGGCTTCAATTCGAAGCTTCGCTTGCGCTGACCTCTCCTTTTAACCTTCCGGCACCGGGCAGGCGTCAGTCCGTATACGTCGTCTTTAGGACTTCGCACAGACCTATGTTTTTAGTAAACAGTCGCCACCACCATTTCTCTGCGGCTCCCTCAGGCTCGTTAAGTGAATTAACTTCACCCGGAGGAGCACCCCTTCTTCCGAAGGTACGGGGTTATTTTGCCGAGTTCCTTGGCCAGAGTTCTCTCGAGCGCCTTGGATTATTCATCCCACCCCACCTGAGTTGGTTTGCGGTACGGTTTGCACATCCTAAACTTAGAAGATTTTCTAGGCAGTATAGGCTCAACAGCTTCAGACCTTACGGTCACGGACTCGCGTCTCGACGTAGAGCGGTACGGATTTGCCTGTACCACACGTCTACCTGCTTGCAACCGGGACAACCAACACCCGGCCTGTCTACCTTTCTGCGTCCCTCCATCGCACAGATGTACAAGTACGAGAATATTAACTCGTTTCCCATCAGCTACGCCTTTCAGCCTCACCTTAGGGACCGACTAACCCTGGGAAGATTACCTTTACCCAGGAAACCTTGGGTTTACGGCGAACGGGTTTTTCACCCGTTTTATCGTTACTCATGTCAGCATAATCACTTCTCCACAGTCCAGCATGCTTTACAACACACCTTCAGCCCATGAAGAACGCTCCCCTACCAGACCGCCTAAGCGGAATTCAAAGCTTCGGTACTATGCTTAGCCCCGTTACATTTTCGGCGCAGCGTCATTAGACCAGTGAGCTATTACGCTTTCTTTAAACGATGGCTGCTTCTAAGCCAACGTCCTGGGTGTCTCTACAACGTCACCACCTTAACCACTGAGCATAGATTTGGAGACCCTTAGCTGTTGATCTGGGCTCTTACCCTCTCGACAATGGACCTTAGCACCCACTGTCTGACTCCCATGGTACATCTGACCGGCATTCTGAGTTTGAAAGAGTTTGGTAATCTGGTAGGACCCCTAGCTCTGTCAGTGCTTTACCTCCGGTAGACAATCCATGAGGCTATACCTCAATATATTTCGGGGAGAACCAGCTATCACCGGGTTGATTGGCCTTTCACCCCTATCCACAAGTCATCCAAAACGTTTTCAGCCGTTAATGGTTCGGTCCTCCACAAGGTTTTACCCTTGCTTCAACCTGCTCATGGATAGATCACCCGGTTTCGGGTCTAATCCGCACTACTAAACGCCCTTATCAGACTCGCTTTCGCTACGGCTCCACTTACGCTTAACCTTGCAGTACAGATTAACTCGCTGACTCATTATGCAAAGGCACGCGGTCACACCACAAGGGTGCTCCACAGCTTGTAAGCATCAGGTTTCAGATTCTATTTCACTCCCCTGACAGGGGTTCTTTTCACCTTTCCCTCACGGTACTGGTGCACTATCGGTCGTCGGTTAGTACTTAGCCTTGGAAGATGGTCCTCCCAGATTCCCACGAGGTTTCACGTGCCTCGCAGTACTCAGGTACCGGCTGCGTCCTTTTCGGTTTCGGGTACGGGGCTATCACCCGCTCTGGCAAAGCTTTCCAGCTTCCTTCCCCTGCCTACTCCAGAATCACGTATGCCGGCCCTACAACCCCGCATGGACGGATCCACACGGTTTTAGGCTCTTCCCCCTTCGCTCGCCGCTACTGAGGGAGTCTCGTTTGATTTCCTTTCCTTCAGGTACTGAGATGTTTCACTTCCCTGAGTTGGCACTTGGCAGACTATGTATTTGTCTACCAGTGACGGAACATGACTTCCGCCGGGTTTCCCCCATTCAGAAATCCTCGGATCAAGGGATGTTTAGCTCCTCCCCGAGGCTTATCGCAGCTTACCGCCGCGTCTTTCATCGCCTTCCGACGCCAAGGCAATCCACCCGATGCTCTTATATCGCTTGTTCTCTCGAAAAAAACTTCCTTCCATCCCTATTCAATTGTAAAAGAGCCGACCCGTTGGGGTCCGCCAAGCTCAGCGCTTGGTTTCACATTCGCGTGACCATATTGTCACTCGCCTGTTGCCAATCGCGGCTTGACTATAGAGTAATGTTTCGGTGGTGGAGCTGGACGGAATCGAAACCGACGGACCTTCTGCTTGCAAACGCAGATGCTCTCCCAATTGAGCTACAGCCCCAACCGCATGAACTGATCCAGCGGCGTTTGCTGCAAGGCCCGGCAACGCCCCTGATAAGGTGGTGGGCCTGGAAAGACTTGAACTTTCGAACCTCACGCTTATCAGGCGTGCGCTCTAACCAACTGAGCTACAGGCCCGAAACATACTCTCTCATTTCTCAAAGAACGTAGTCGCTCATTGAAAGTGAGCAGCGAGTGGGAAGTAATAATCCTATAAAGGAGGTGATCCAGCCGCAGGTTCCCCTACGGCTACCTTGTTACGACTTCACCCCAATCATCGGCCCCTACCGTAGACGGCTGCCTCCATTGCTGGTTGGCTCACCGGCTTCGGGTAAAACCGACTTTCGTGGTGTGACGGGCGGTGTGTACAAGGCCCGGGAACGCATTCACCCGAGCATGCTGATCTCGAATTACTAGCGATTCCAACTTCATGCAGTCCGAGTTGCAGACTGCAATCCGGACTGGGACACGTTTTTTGGGATTGGCTCCACCTCGCGGTCTCGCTCCCTTTGTGCGTTGCCATTGTAGTACGTGTGTAGCCCTAGGTCGTAAGGGCCATGATGACTTGACGGTCGTCCCCACCTTCCTCCCGGTTAACCGGGCAGTCTGAATAGAGTGCCCAACATTACTTGCTGGCAACTATCCATAGGGGTTGCGCTCGTTGCGGGACTTAACCCAACATCTCACGACACGAGCTGACGACAGCCATGCAGCACCTGTCACACGGCTCCCCGAAGGGCACCCCTCCTTTTCGGGAGGGTTCCGTGGATGTCAAACCTAGGTAAGGTTCTTCGCGTTGCATCGAATTAAACCACATACTCCACCGCTTGTGCGGGCCCCCGTCAATTTCTTTGAGTTTCAGCCTTGCGACCGTACTCCCCAGGCGGGATGCTTAACGCGTTAACTACGACACCGAAGAATACTCCCCGACATCTAGCATCCATCGTTTACAGCGTGGACTACCAGGGTATCTAATCCTGTTTGCTCCCCCACGCTTCGCACCTCAGCGTCAATACCGGTCCAGGTGGCCGCCTTCGCCACTGATGTTCCTCCAGATATCTACGGATTTCACTCCTACACCTGGAATTCCGCCACCCCTCTCCCGGATTCAAGTTGTGCAGTATCAAAGGCAGTTCCACGGTTGAGCCGTGGGATTTCACCCCTGACTTACACTACAGCCTACGTGCGCTTTACGCCCAGTAATTCCGATTAACGCTTGCACCCTCCGTATTACCGCGGCTGCTGGCACGGGAGTTAGCCGGTGCTTCCTTTGAAGGTACCGTCAGTACCACTGCTGATTAGCACAGCGTAGTTTCTTCCCTTCTGACAGAGGTTACGATCCGAAAACCTTCATCCCTCACGCGGCCGTCGCTGCGTCAGGCTTTCGCCCATTGCGCAATATTCCCCACTGCTGCCTCCCCGTAGGAGTCTGGACCGTGTTTCAGTTCCAGTGTGGCCGATCATCCTCTCAAATCGGCTACCCATCGTTGCCCTTGGTGGGCCGTTACCCCGCCAACAAGCTATGGGACGCGGACTCATCCTTATGCGATAACTTGCAAGCAGAGGTCATCTTTCCTCAAAAAGTTCATTTTGAGCGTATCGGTATTAGCAGTCGTTTTCCAACTGTGTTCCAATCATAAGGGCAGATTATCCACGCGTTACTCACCCGTGCACGCCACTTTACTCGGACCACCGAAGTCCCTTTCGCGTTCGACTTGCATGTGTTAAGCACGCCGCCAGCGTTCAATCTGAGCCAGAATCAAACTCTCCAGTTCAAATCTGTACAAGATCTCTGCTTTCGCAGAAAATCGGAATCTCAAAGACTTTCTTCCCACTCGCTATTCACTTGTCAATGAACCACTTTGGCCCTTTTTCGGCCGCCGACCCGGCTCGTTGCCGCTCAGCGCGAGGAGCCATTGTGTCCCGTTTCGTTTCTCAAGTCACCAACTTTTTTTCGTTTCGCGCAAAGTTTTTCGCGGCGACCGTCAGTCGTTTTCTCAAGGCGCGAGGAGCGTTTATGCTCCGCTTTTGCTTTCGAAGTCAACAACTTTTTTCCGTCTTGCGAAACTTTTTGTTTCGCCGTGGGAGCCAGTCGTTTTTCTTCAATCGCGGAGGAGCGGTTATGCTCCCCTTGGCTTTCGAAGTCAACACTTTTTTCCGGTCCCGGTGAAACTTTGTTCACCGTGGGAGCAGTCGTTTTCTTCAATCGCCGAGAGCGGTTATGCTCCCCCTCGTTCCACAGGGTCAATCACTTTTTGCTTTTCGGCATCAACAGCCAGTCGACCAATGTGACATCTCCGTGACGCGGAGAAATGCACTTTAAGCAAACACCCTTTCCCTGTCAACACAAAACTCAAAATTGATGAATATCTCACCATCGCTACGACCAAAGCGAACTTCCGCCAACATTCGCCACAGGTTTTAAACCCTTCCCTACTGCCGCCAAGAGTGGCCAATGGCGCTTCCTCCAGCCGCGTCCGCCCTTCTATAGAATGGTTGGGGCCTTACCCCCTCACATTTCGTTGTCTGACGAAATGTGCTTGACTTTGTCGGTGGACGTTTCTATATTTCGCCATACAACGAATTGAAAAAGACATCCACCTCCAACAGCCGGAAACATCATGCACACCTATATTTCAGTAATACGCGCACTTGGCGACGAGAACCGCCTCCGCATACTCATGGCCCTGCGCCAGCGCCCCCTGTGCGTGTGCGAAATAACGACACTGCTTGGCCTTGCGGCGTCCACCACGTCAAAGCATCTGTTTATCCTGCGCCAGGCACGCCTTATTGAAAGCATCAAGAACGGCCGATGGGTGTACTACCAGCTGCCCCATGCCCCCAGCGACAGCGTGCGCGAGGTGCTGGCACTGACGACCCGGGAACTGGCCGATAGCCCGCAGATACTCCAGGACGAGGCAGCCCTGCCCGGTATTTCGCACAATACCAGCATCCACGAGTTCCTTAAGCAAAAGCATATTCCCGTGCCTGCGGACCAACCGACGGCAGCGAAGACGACGGTGCCCTGCCGCAAGACGACAACGACAAGGCGTAAGATCAGGAGAAGCAAATGGATTCCACCAAACATACCCCATTCCCTACGCACGCCTGCTGCTCCGCATGCTCTCCAGCTGCCGATCACGAGGCCCCCGGCTGCGCCTGCTGCAGTCATGACCACGAAAATGACCATGCTGGCGAGCGTCGCGAGCTAGTGAGCATGGGCATATCCGCAGTGCTGTTGCCGTCGGCATGGTCGCGGATGAGCGCTTGGCCAGCTACATGCCTAACTGGCTGGTCATAGCCCTGTTTTACGCCCTGCCGTATGTATTGTGCGGCTACAATGTGCTGCGCATTGGGGCCAAAAGCATCCTGAAAGGTGATTTTTTTAATGAATTTACCCTGATGGGCGGGGCAACCATCGCGGCAATTGCGCTTGGTCATGCCCGAGGCCGTAGGCGTGATGCTGTTTTTACTGCGTGGGAGAATTTGTGCAGAGCGCGCCGCCGGTCGCTCGCGCCGCTCTGTCAAGGCGCTGCTGCAGCGCGACACCAAGCGTTTGCCCATGAAACTACTAAAAGGCGGACCCACCCGCGATGTTGAGCCTGAGGCCCTTGGCCCTGGCAGCCATATCCTTGTACGCCCCGGCGAAAAGATACCGCTGGATGGAACCGTGCTTGAAGGAGACTCGCAGGTCGATACCTCGCCCCTTACGGGCGAATCCGTACCCCAGAGCGTAACGCCGGGAGGCCGCGTACTGGCTGGCACCATCAACCTGAATGCCGCGCTGCGCGTCGAGGTTACCGCCGCTTTTGAAGAATCGTCCATTGCCCGTATTCTTGAGATGGTCGAAAAAGCCGTGGCGCGCAAGGCCCCTACCGAGCGTTTTATTACGCGCATGGCCCGCTGGTACACGCCAGCCGTCACCGGCATTGCCTTGCTGGTGGCGGTGCTGCCGCCGCTGTTCGGGCTTGGGCCCTTCTCGCAGTGGATTTACCGTGCGCTGGTGCTGCTGGTCATATCCTGCCCGTGCGCCCTGCTTATCTCCATCCCGCTCGGGTATTTTGGCGGCATCGGCGCGGCTTCGCGGCGGGGCATCCTTATCAAGGCGGCGCGGTCT
>Ga0268356_10511_pt1 | contig 139044 bp, 165 predicted proteins | sample BioMet10_FD_194415 | JGI IMG/M metagenome (GOLD analysis project Ga0268356, IMG submission 194415) | Sewage microbial communities from Oakland, California, United States - Biofuel 10 (PacBio Assembly) | ecosystem: Engineered > Wastewater > Sewage > Unclassified | place: USA: California...
GCATATCTCGACGCCATGGGCGTCATCGTGAACCGGAGCAGCTGCCGGCTCTACATCAAGGACCTGCCCGCCCGGTCCCCGCAAACGACCTCTTTGGGATTGGCGTGCCGCTCTCGGTGTCTCACTCTCTTCCCTTGCCGTAGGCCGGCGAGGGGACTCCCATCGAAGGGGCAGAAGTTCTCGCGGCCTGTGGTTTCCCATCCGCAGACCGGGCAGCGCTTACCGGGCGCCGGGGAAATGAACGGGACAAGCGGGAAGAACAAAAAGAGAAAGAAGAACGGCACGTGCAGGTTACCAGAGCACAACCGTAACGGCAATTGATCCCGCGAGCAGGCAGGCGCTCAGTTTCCACGGGTCCGTACTGCCACCTCGCGGACCGCGTACGCGGGCAGGGCATCGGCCGCCGGCCGAGTGCTGCGTTAAGATCCGTCCCGCTGCATTCCCACGCAAAGATCGCAGCACCGATACCGGCTACGATAACTGATGAAGCTTCGCTCTCTTTTTGTTCCGGGCCACGGCCCCGTCCCGGATCATCGTTGCGCTGCCCGGTCCCAAAACGCGGAGGCAACCGCAAGCGCCCCTCCTCCCCGATCTCGGAGAGGTCGGCACAGACTACCCGGGCAAGCCGGCGCAGGGAAGCTTCGCGGGTCTTCTCCTTCCCGTCCGGTGCATCGCAGGTGTACTGTTCCGTCGCGATGTGGCCGAGTACGAGATGGGCGTCGGCGCTCGCTGCAAAATATTCGGTGCTGACCGGTGTCGGTATGCCATGAACGTCCACGGACGAGACCAGCGTTGCAACCGGTGTCCGGAGCATGCCGGTATAGACCAGGTATCCTTTCTGAAGACGGAGAAGATCGGTAAGATCGAGAAGCGAAGAGAACCGGTTGAGCGGGATGATGTCCGCGGTCGTGCTCCCGATATCGAGCAGAACGGCATTCGGGTATTTCGATCTCAGGTAATCTGCGGACGCAAGCCAGTTTGCCGCGGCAAGCGCCGGCACCGGGCCGTCATGGAACTTCGCATCGGTGCCATAGAACCTTGCCCGGGGAAATGCTTTTTTCACGGCGCGGACAATGAACGCGATCCCTTCCTGCTTATTGGAAAAACAATCCGCAAGCTCGCCGCTCATCACGACCGCGGCCTCGTCCCCGCTGCCGGCATACCGGCCGAGCAGTTCTGACAGGGGGGCTCCGCTCCAGAGCGGGCAGTAATGGATATGGACGCCGGATTCATCCACCACCTTGAGGTTTGCACCCCCGACATCGATCCCGATCATACCGGTGTGACCTTCCCGAACCGGTCGAACCGGACTTTCCCGTGGAAGTGGACCTCTTCTGGTGCGATACCTTCCGATGTGCTGACAATGAGCTGCGCGATCTCTTCATCCATGCAGGCCGCGATCCCGACAATGCTTGTCGTAATTCTCGGGTTGACATCGAGAACATAGACTTTGTCCGCCACGATCACATCGATGCCGCAATATCCCTGGCAGCCGAGCACGGTAGCGGCTTTCTTTGCGGTCTCAATAATCTCCTGTTCGCGAGCCGGATGCATCGGTGTTTCGCCGCCGAGGTACGTGAACGTACCGTCATCGTTTGCCGCAACATCCTGCCGGTTGATCGCGAGCACGACCGGCGGGTTGCCGGAGAAGTACAGGCAGGCCTCGCCCACTACCCGGTTCACAAGAAGGCTGACCGAGTAGAGTTCGCCTTCGATATATGCCTGGGAGAACTCGCCGTTTCCGGGCGCGTCTTCTGTCAGCCGCACACCCTGCGCATCGCAGCCGGTAACCGGTTTTACGATATGCTTCCCACCGGCAGGGGCCGGTGGCGGGACGGGGACTCCATGGGCGCGGAGGATCTTTTCGGTCGAACGCTTGTTTGCACAGACCGCTACGTTCATGCTGCCGCAGCCGAGTGTGTGGCAGTGCTGTTCGATCGGCAGGGAAAATCTGGAGAGCAGGGTGTCGGGTGCAATCACAAGGCCCATGTCGCATGTCGGGGCAAGCCGGACGAGCTCCTCATAAAAATCCCCGGGGCCCGGGAGAATGACTTCGTAACCGCATGCGGCAAAACTTTTCGTGAGTACATCGAGCATCGCCCTGCCCTCGGGCGCAAGCGCCGGATCGCGGGCAGCGGTATACTCGGCAAGCAGGACTTTCATTGCAGGGACAGTATTTGCCTGCACGATAACATTACCCTATCTTTTGGCACCCGACCGGATAGGTGAGGTATTTACTGGAGAGCACGAAACGTATACCTGTTCTATGAAACCCGCGATCATGCTCACGAACGATGACGGCGTAAACTCCCTGGGCATATGGGCTGCCTACGAAGCCCTCTCACCGATAGCGGATGTGACCGTGGTCGCGCCGGCAACCCAGCAGAGCGCGGTCGGGGCGCTCGATCTCGATCTTCGAACCGATCCGGGCAAACCGGATCAAAATCAACGGTGTCCACGCATGGGCTGTCGCGGGCAAACCCACCGATGCAGTAATCATCGGGCTCTATGCACTCAAACTCGCACCAACGCTTGTGGTAAGCGGGATCAATATCGGGGAGAACCTTTCGTACGAATCGATCATGACTTCGGGCACGATGGGTGCGGCGCTCGAAGCTTCCAACCAGGGGACAAAAGGAATTGCGTTCTCGCTCCAGGTTGCGGACCAGGGCGACAAATTCGACGACCCGGGCCAGTCGGCGCAGAGTTTTGACGAGGCAAAGAAGGTAGTGCGCGATGTCGTGACCCGGGTCCTGAAAAACGGGTTCTGTCCGCACGCGGACGTGATCAACGTGAACATCCCCTCAAAAGTCTGCGGTGGGTACGAGGTTACAAAGCTCGCCCGCAAGCTCTTCCACACCGGGGTCGAAAAGCGGCTCGATCCCCGGGGCCGGCCCTACTTCTGGATCAACGGCCCGCTCCTTGACGATGCAGAGGAGGGGACCGATGTGCACGCAGTCCGGAAAGGAAATATTTCGGTTACTCCGATCACACTCGACTGCACCGCATACGAAGCGGAAGAGGAGATAAGAGGGTTTTTGTGGGAGTAATACATACTCGGATTATTTTTGATTGTCTTTTTATTGGATTGTCCTGTCAAGGGATTGTTCTCGATCGGGATTACCTGCTGCATTCTCTAAAAAGCGATGGCTCCCGCCGCCCCCGACGGGGCGCCCCCGCGGCGGGCAATTACCTAAAATAAGCCGACAGATAATCCCCTGGGCAGAGGGGCCCGGCAAGAAGCCCAAACAACCCGCGAAGAGTGGTGGAAAAACTGCAGTTACGGGGATATCATAAATCCGGTAATCTGCCCCGCCGTGCCCCGCGAGGGGCCCTGAGGCGGGGAGGCATCGCATTTCTCATTTACGCGGTTCTGTTTCAGGATTATTCATCCTGCAAATCATAGTAAAATGCATTATACCGGAAAGTTTCAGTTCCCCACACCACGTTTAATTATCCCACACCGAATCCTTTCATTAAGTATGGCAGGCACAGCAGACACAATTGCCGCCGCAAAAAGGGCAGCAGGGTACCGGGCGGCGGAGATGGTGGAAGACGGCATGGTAATCGGCCTTGGGACCGGCTCCACGGTTTTTTACGCAATCGAAGCGCTCTCGGAAAAGATACGGGAAGGGCTCACGATATCCGGCGTCCCGACCTCGTACCAGACCGCAATAAGGGCACGGGAATACGGCGTCCCCTTAACAACTCTCGATGACAGCCCGGTCCTCGATCTTGCAATCGATGGGGCGGACCAGATCGATCCGCAGCACCGGATGATCAAGGGTCGGGGTGCTGCGCTCACCCGGGAAAAGTGCGTTGCCTCCGCGGCCTTCCAGTTTATCGTAGTTGCGGACGAGGCAAAGATGGTCCCAAAGCTTGGCGGTGTCGTCCCGGTCGAAACCCTCCCCTTTGCGACAACAAATGCCATGGCCCAGCTCCGCGGGCTTGGCTGCCGGCCGTTCATCCGCTGAGGCCGTAAAAAAGGATGGCCCGGTCATTACCGACAACGGGAACTTTATCGTGGACTGCCAGTTCGATGAGATCGCAAATCCCGGGGAACTCGAAGCTGCAATAGCCGTGATCCCGGGCGTTGTTGAAAGCGGCCTCTTTACGAGACTCGTAGGAAATACGACAATAATTGTCGGTTCGGAAAAAAAGTGTTCGGTCCTTACATCAGCTGATGTAGTCCCGTAACTTCTGGATCATGGCGAGCTGGTTGGTCGCCTCTTTCTTCTTCTCTTTTTCGATGCTGTCCATGATCTCGGTGATGGGCTTTGCCAGTTCGTAGATTTTTACCGGGCGGCCCTTGCTCTCGGCCTTGCTCTCGCGGCTCGAGATCCAGCCCTGATCCATCAGGTACCGCATCGCGATGCTGACCTCAGGCTGGCGCAGATCGGTCCCGCGTTCGATAGCCCGTGATGTTGCCTCAGGGATATTTGCCAGAAATACCAGTACCTTTGCCACATTCTTTTTTGTACCGATCTCAATGAGGAGGTTTGCAAATTCTTCCTCTTTCTCGGTAAATACATTACATTTTCTGTTCTCATGCAACACATCCACAATATTTTTTCCAGATTTTCTTTACTAATTATCTTTATCAGGATATTTATGGGTGATTATTGACGGGCAATAACCTATTATTTTATATATCATAATCCATCGTCCGATAGAAAATATAATTGTCATTTTAGATTGATTTAAATTAAAGGATGAGACTGAGTTCCCGTCTCGCCAGTAAGATACCGGAAAAAGAGAATTACATCAGGCCGAGGCTGCGCAGGTCCGAGAGGATTTTGATAACGGCCTTTTTGCGTCATCGGGCTCTTTGCCGCCGGTAATGATCAGCTTTCCCGACCCAAAGAGGAGGACGACGACCTTGGGGTTCTCCAGCCGGTACACGAGGCCCGGGAAACTGTTCGGGCTCGTACTCGATACGCTCCAGGTTAAATCCCACGGCGATCTTGTTGAGGTTGATCGCTGTTGCAAGATCGGCAGAGGTCACGATATTCTGGATCTTGTAGGTCAGTTTCTTCGGGATGTCGATATCGAAACTCCTGAGCTGGTTGCCAAGGATGTTTAAGCCCTTGGAGAGACTGTCAACGCTCTTTGCCCCGGTCAGGACGACTTTTCCCGAACCAAAGACGAGCGCTGCAATCTTCGGGTTCTGCATCCGCAACACCACGCCGGGGAACCGTTTCTTGTTGTATTCCGCATCCTTGATCCTTGAGGCAAGCGCCGGGAGGTCGAGGTAGTCCGTCACCTTCGCGGAGGCCACAATGTTTTCTATCTTGAGCGAATCCTCTGGATTGACTTTCATGGTAGTTGTCACCCGTATCAGGATACTTTAACGCCGTTTCTTCGGGAAGTGCCTTCCCCATTCATCCCATTATATAAAGCATATAAAGAAAGGGAATCACGATATAAAAATCCATCGGGTTAAGGACTCCGGGAGACGTCAAGAAGTTCTCCTTACCCTGTCGTGCCGGCCGCAGGGATTTGCCGGGCAGGGGAGATCCGTTTTTTAGGCACGGACATACTGAGTTTATCCATACTACACCGGCCATCGGGAGAACAATTAAAAAAAAGGATACCGGGAGATCCCGGTTGAAAATTTTAGTCGTCGAGCGTTGAGATGTCGCCCGGATCCATTCCCATCTCCTTTGCCTTGAGAATGCGCCGGACAATCTTGCCGCTCCGGGTCTTGGGAAGATTGTCGACAAACTCGATCTCGGAAGGCATGGCGATTGGCCCGAGCGTGATCCGTACGTGGTAGATCAATTCGTTTTTGAGCTTCTCGCTCGGCGTATTGCCGACACGAAGCGTGACAAAGGCCTTGATAGTATTGCCTTTCATCGTATCGGGTTTCCCGATCACTGCCGCCTCGGCGACTGCCTTGTGGGAGACAAGCGCACTCTCGACCTCGGCCGTTCCGATGTTGTGGCCCGAGACGATGATGAGATCGTCCGATCTCCCGATCACCATGATATAGCCGTCCTTATCCTTGATCGCAAGGTCGCCCACCTGGTAGCAGCCGGGAATCGTCTCCCAGTACTTCCGGTACCGCTCATCGTTGTTCCAGATCGTCCGCATCATTGCAGGCCAGGGCTGGCGTATCGCGAGAAATCCCCGTTTCCCCGGCTCTACGCTCTTTCCGTTCTCGTCAACGACATCCGCGACAACGCCCGGAATGGCCTTGCCGACATAGCCCGGCCGCATCGGCTCGCCAAGCACCGTGGTGATCATGTGCATACCGGTCTCGGTCTGGAACCAGGTATCCACGATCGGGCACTTGTCCCGGCCGATCACATGGTAGAACCACTCGAACGCCTCCGGGTTGAGCGGTTCGCCGACCGAAGCGAGCACACGCAGGGAACTTAAATCATATTTGTCCGGCCATTCGCGGCCGAGTTTCATGAACATCCGGATCGCGGTCGGGGCGGTATACATGATGTTAAACGCCATATTCCTCAACATATTTCCACCAGATCCCCGGGTCCGGGTAATCGGGAGTACTCTCGGTAAGGAGGATGGTCGCGCCTGCTGCAAGAGGGCCATAGACCACGTAGGAGTGGCCGGTGATCCAGCCGGGATCGGCAGTGCACCAGTACACATCGTGCTCCTTGACATCGAAGATATATTTTGTCGTGTAATAGGCGCCGACCATGTAGCCCCCGCAGGTATGGACAATTCCCTTCGGGGCGCCGGTCGTTCCCGCTCGTGTACAGAATAAAGAGCGGGTCTTCTGCATCCATCACTTCCGCCGGGCAGTTCCTCGTCCGTATCCGCCATTACCTCGTAGAAATCAAGTTCCATCTCGCTGTGGAGCTCGACCGGGGTGCGCTGCTCCCGACGCAGGATAATGAGGTGCTCAACGGTCGGTGCGTTGATGATCGCTTCCTGGATGACATGCATGAGCGGGATTGCCTTGCCCCGCCGGATTGCCATATCCGCCGTGATCACGATCTTCGCGCCGGCGCCCACGATCCGCTGGTTGAGTGCTGCCGCCCCGTAACCGCCAAAGACCACGGAGTGGACTGCCCCGATCCGGGTGCAGGCAAGCATGGTAACGATGAGCTCCGGGATCACCGGCATGTAAATACAGACCCGGTCGCCCTTGGTGACACCGAGTTTCTTTAAGCCGTTTGCAAACCTCTGGACTTCGCGCAGGAGCTGCCGGTAGGTAAAGACCCGTTCTTCATCCGGCCGCTCGCCCTTCCAGATCAGCGCTACCTTGTTGCGCCGTTCCCCGAGCACGTGCCGGTCGAGGCAGTTGTAAGGTGATGTTGGTCTTGCCGTTGACAAACCATTTCGCGTACGGGTAGTTCCACTCGCAGACCTTATCGTAGGGACTAAACCAGTGAAGTTTCTTTGCGATGTTGTCCCAGAACTTTTCCGGGTCCTTGACGAACTCGTTGTATGTCCAGGTATAATCTCCCATCCAGCTGTGCACGCGGTAGGAGGGGTCCGGCGTGAAGTATTTTGGATGCTCTTTGGAATCTGCGCTCTTGTCCATGATGTGCTCCTTTCAGGCTCCTAATCTACATTATCAATAATGATGAATTGGAATTAATCTTTGCGGTCAGAATTGCCAAAAACGCCCGAATCTTCGTCCGTTTACCTTATATCGCGCATTGCTTTCATTTCAGTACATTTAAATGAGGCATCGCCAAATTTCTAATTATATCATATGAACCCGGCATGCACAAAAGTCCCCAAACGTTTCGGGACCGGTTTTTCCTGCATGCCCCGCTCCCCGTCTGCATCCTGCAGACCTGCGGACAAAACCTGTCAGTACTCCATGTAACGAGGTGAACTGTTTGACCCAGAAGATGCTCTCTGAAGCGGAAGGATATGACATATTACGGAAGTACGAGATCCCGGTCCCCGAGTACCAGATCGTGAAAAACGGCGAGGATGCGGCAAATGCAGCCGAGAAGATGGGCTGTCCGGTTGTCATGAAGATCATCTCGCCCCAGATCGTCCACAAGAGCGACGCGGGCGGTGTGATGGTAGGTATCGGGAGCAAGAAGGCGGCCCTCGGTGCGTTCACGAAGATCATCGACAACGCGAAGGCCTACAATGCCGATGCGCAGATCGAAGGGGTTATGGTCGAGCAGCAGGCTGAGCCCGGCCTCGAACTGATTATCGGTGGAAGAACCGACCCGGCCTTTGGCAAGGTCATCACTTTTGGCATGGGCGGTACAATGGTCGAGCTCATGAAAGACGTGACGCTCCGGATCCTTCCGGTTTCCGAAGAGGAGATCCGGCAGATGATCCAAGAGATCAATGCATACCCGCTCATCGCAGGATACCGCGGCTCGAAGCCCCGTGACGAAGAGGGTCTCGTGAAGATCATTGCAAACGTCTGCCGGTTCTTCGATGAGAACGAGAATATTGTCGAGTTCGATATCAACCCGCTGAGGCTCTACGAATCCGGCGCCTGTGCAGTGGACGCCCGCGTGATTGTGACCGACACCGTCACCAGAAGGGAGGCAAAGGAGCGGGTCCCGGTCCCGATAGAATACTTTAATCCCCGCTCTATTGCGGTGATCGGGGCTTCGCAGGACTCAAGCAAGATGGGGTACGCGGTTATGCACAACCTGCTCCACTTCCCGGGCCAGCTCTACCCGGTCAATAACAAGCGTTCCGAGATCCAGGGGCTCAAGGCATATCCCAACATTTCTGCGATTCCGGCGCCGGTCGACATGGCAGTCATCACCGTCCCGGCAATCCATGTGCCTGCTGTCGTCGAGGAGTGCGGGGCAAAGCATGTGCCGATGGTTATCATCGTTACTGCAGGTTTCAAGGAGATGGGACCTGAAGGTAAAGCCCTCGAGGACCGGGTCGTCCAGATTGCAAAAGGCCACAACATCCGGCTCATCGGCCCGAACTGCCTCGGCATCATCGTCCCGCCCCGCGGCATCGATACAACGTACGTCCACCAGTCCCCAAAACCGGGCAACATCGCGTTCATCTCGCAGAGCGGCGCCATCATCAACACGGTCGTGGACTGGAGCCTTGCGCAGAACATCGGGTTCTCGAACGTCATCTCGGTAGGCAACCAGTGCGACCTCGACTTCCTCGATTACCTCCGCTACGTGGAAAAAGACCCCAAGACCAAGGCCATCATCATGTACATCGAGCAGATCAATGACGGCAAGGCATTCATGGAAGTCGTCGCCGATGTAGCAAAGACAAAGCCGGTGATCGCCATCAAGTCCGGCTCCTCCCGCAGAGGTTCGGCCGCTGCATCCTCGCACACCGGTTCGCTCTCCGGGTCGTACGAGGTGTACATGGAAGCGTTCAGGAAATCGGGCGTAATTGCGGTACACACGCTGACCGGTGCATTCCTTGCGGCCCGGATGCTCGCCCACCCGAAGCGCTATCCCCGCGGCAAGCGTGCAGTTGTCATCACGAACGCCGGCGGGTTTGCGGTGCTCTCGTCCGATTATGCGGAGCGCTACGGTATCGAGCTCATCGACCTCCCGAAAGAAGTCATCGAGGAGCTCAACGAGTTCCTGCCCGAGTTCTGGAACAAGGGCAACCCGATCGATCTGTTAGGCGACGCAACCGAGAAGCGTTTCGAAAAGACATTTGAGGTCCTTACAAAGCACGGCGACCTCTGGGACATGGCATTTATCGTGGACTTCCCGAACCTCGTCCTGACTTCGGAACAGCTGGCCCGGCAGATCCTCAAGTTCTCCGAGAAGACCCAGAACCGGGTGATCGTCACCATGCTCGGCGGCGACTCGCTCAACATAGGCCGGGAGATGTTAAAGGAACACGATATCCCCAGTTTCGACGAGCTGGACTTTACCTATCGTGTCATGGGCCGCGTGCTCTGGCAGAAGTTCCGGGTCAAGGCACCGGGACTGCTCTAAAACCATTTCCCCCTGCTTTTTTTCCGTCGGATCTCATGTCCGCGGTTTTTCCGTGAAAGACATATGGCCACCGGTGAAAAGTTATTGCTTTGCCGCCGGGCCAAAATAACATAAAATTTATTTTATAATAAAATACATTATTCCCAACAGGGGATATGAAAACGCCGCTGAAAGTGTTCTACATGGAAGACGACAGCCAGCTTGCCGAACTCCTGGATATCCGTCTCAAAAGCCTCGGCTTTTCTGTCTGCGGGCATGCGGATAATGCCGGTGCGGCCGTGGACTGTATCAGGGATACGAATCCCGATGTCGCCCTCCTCGATATCGAACTTCACGGCCAGAACGAAGGAATTGCGGTTGGCGATTACCTCCTTCACTGTACCGATATCCCGTTCATCTATATGACCGGCCATGACGAGCCGACAATCCTCGAACAGGCACGCAGGACCGTCCCCGACGGTTTCCTGCTCAAGCCGTTTGACGACCGTCAGCTCCGGGTTGCAGTCGAGATGGCAATGCGAAGGGACTGATCCTTGTTTTGGGACTGCACCAGAGATCGTATTCATTTCAGGGAAACAACGGGACGGGACACGCTCACGGAAACCAAACGGGCACAACCATTTTTCCGGATATTGCGGTAGCCTTCCGGGCAGGGAAGTTGTTCCGGATAATCCAAAATTACAGACAAAAAACGAATGCTCCACGGCTATCGGGAAAATAAACGGATACCCGGAGAGGTATTTTAGGATTTTCCGTACAATGAAATCCCGTTAAGCCCGCGTACCGGACGGTGGATGTACTGCCAAAGCGGGCATTTTGCTCTCTCATCCGCTTGCGGGCCTTCCGCGTGAATGGCAGGGAAAAACTATCGGGATGCTTTATGCAATCTGGCGCTTCTCTTCCGGAGACCGGGTAACCCCTCTCCGGTAGGTATAGGTAAGCTTTGGCCTCCTGCTCTCCCGCCACTTCATGTACCGCACCACATCGGGGTTAGATTCGCCGGTGGGCAAATCTCCCGGATCACCCGGGGGATTCCCAGACCTGAGTTGGGGCATACGGGATTCTATCGTGTCAGGTATAATAAACGTTATGTAATAGATCTCTGATGGTTCTATAGGCCTCTACACTGCGGGAGAAAACTATTGGCGGCCCGGCATCGCTTACGAAAAGGGGCAAAGGGAGAAGCAGGTTCACAATTCTGGAGAGGATCCTCCTGCCTAGAACATTTGGTAGAGGGGTGGGGATCATGTGTCGGGAGTTCGTACGGTGTTACCGGGCAGCGATGCGATCTTTTTTAGATTCCAGGTGACCGGACCGGGCTTTTTAGGAAAATCCTTAGCAACGGGATCAAGGATTTTAGAAAATCCTCCTCAACTCAATCACGGTTTTTCTGAAATCCTTATCAGCGCGATCACGCTTTTAAAAAAATCCGCGGATCCGAACCCGGGCATTTTCCGTGAAAAACCGCACAACCCGACAAGTCTTCATCGGAAAACCCTGATGATTATTCGTGGGTCGCGTGCTTTTGGGGAGGGGGCGATGCGGATCTTTTCTGATAATTGCCGGCACCAGCATTGCGCTTTTTAAAAAATCCTTAGCAACGCAATCACGGTTTTTGGAAAATTCCGAGCAACACAACCGGACTTTTTTTTTAAATCCTAAAAAGGGGATACCGATCATTTTAAGAATTATCCAATCACTATGGGAAGTCCACAAAAAAGTACGGGAAAAGTCGTCTCCCGCGGTCTGATCTCATTTTTAGCAAACTGCCATTGGGCAGATCGTAAGAATTAAAAAAACAGGGTATTAGGGATATAGCAAAAAATTAATCGTATTGTCTCCACGTGTGCCCGCACTCGGTGCACCGGAAGAACCGCACTTCACTTTCATCGGCAGCACGGAGCTGGCGGAGCCACCAGAAGGCGAGGTTGTTTTCGCACTTCGGGCATTTGATCTGGATGGTGGGGAGGGTTTTGATATTCGTCTCTTCATCGTCAACAATCGTGATCTCGTTTTCCGTACACTTTTTCTCCCGGGTCAGCTGCTTGTGCTCGTCCGCCTCGATCTTGCGGACGTATCCGCACTTGCGGCACTTAAGCTGGCCACCGGAAGAAATGAGCAGGGATTTACATTCCGGACAAAACATCGGATATCAGTATTGGCCCTGCTACAAGATTAACCTGATTATCTGGCAAAACGGGGCACCGGAACACGGTTTTCTTTTTTGACCGCCCGACCCGGCCAAGGGCTGACCGGTTTGGGGCAGAAGAATCCTTTTTTTTACTTAAGCGCCGATACATCTATGATGATCGAGTATCTCGTCCTGATCTCCTGCCTGGGATTTCTGGCATTCCTGATACCCGGTCGCCACCGGAAATACGCAGCCATTGTCGGCTGGGTCTTTATTGTCCTCTTCCTCTTCGCGACCCTGCCCGAATACTTTGCCGAGAATAACTTCCTGTATCCCGTCATGGCGGTCCTCTCGGTGCCGTTTTTGTATATCACAATAAAATATCTCCTTGCCGAAGACATCCGCGTCCATTACCTGTCAAGGGCCGCAGCCATCGCGTTTCTGATCTACTTCCCCTTCGCGATTGACGATTACACGCAGGTAAGCGCCCTCGGCACCTGGCTTATCGGCACGGTCGTGGGCCAGGTTGTCTGGCTGCTCCAGGCCTTCAACTACCCGGTCACGCTCGAAGCCTGGAACATCATCGCCCACAACGGATTCCGGGTCGAGATCATCCTTGCCTGCACCGGCATCCAGAGCATCGCCATCATGCTCGGGGTCGCTGCCGCGGTCCCGACAACGCTGAAGCAGAAGATTTACGCGTTCCTCCTCGTTGCCCCGACCATATATATCCTCAACCTGTTCAGGAACGTCTTTGTGATCATGGCCTACACGGATCAGTGGTTTCCCTATTACCCGGATATTGCCGGCAACGGGGAGATCGGGTACGAGAGTTTCTTCTGGGCCCACAACGTGATCGCCGAGATGCTCGCACTCGTCCTTCTGATCCTGATCGCGTACGGCCTCTTTACGCTCATCCCCCGGCTCGGTACCTTTGCAGAGGAACTCTTCCAGCTGTACTACGGCGAGATCATGGTAGCCTTTGGAAAGGGCGGCAGCCGCGGTCCCGGGCCGGTGGCCGTACCGGAGCCGGCCGAACCCGTGTCCGAAACCCGTGACGAGCCGGTAAAAGAACCGGACTCCGGTTCGTGATAGGGGATCCTTCCTAGGAGACGGAGCACCGCTCATCCTCGTACATCCATGTATTCTGTTTTTCGCGGCAGTATCTTTTTACCCGCCCTGCCGATGCATCGCAGGCCCACAGGTCATGACAGTTCCTGCCGCAACCGCACGATTCACATCCCCCCGGTTTTCGGTAAGGGAAAAGAGGGTTTACCTAACGGACTCTTCGCCACACCACGATGTCTTAAAAAAGAACACTGCAAAAAAAAGGATTACGCGGATGGGGGCTCGGGCTTACTTCAGCGCCCGGTAGAGATACAGGATCCGCTGGATAGCCGAAAGGTTCGTGCAGACCGCAATGATGATCACCGAGACCCAGATAAACCCGGTCACACCGCCGATGATCAAAACAAGGAACGTCTCGGGCCGGCCAAAGAACCCGACGCCTTCGAGCGGATCGTCGATCTTCCCCTCCACCTTTTCCCGGTACCCGATCTCCGCGTACACCACCGGCTTGATGAATGTGTTCATCAGGGAACCCGTCATCGCAAGGCCCACTACGGCAAAATCTGCGACCGGCGGGACCGGAAGAAACCCGCTGACGATCGTGATCCCCGAAAGCCCGATGCCCAGAATGACCAGGGCATCCACGTACTTGTCCACAATCCAGTCAAAGACCGCCCCGAAGTTCGTGTGGGAATTTGTCTGCCGGGCAATGCTCCCGTCCACCAGGTCAAAAAGGGCGGAAAGAATCAGGAAGAGACTCCCGACAAGGAACTGACGTTCCACGAAAAGCGCCGCAGCAGCGATCCCGGCCACCAGGGCAAGAAACGAACACTGGTTCGGGGTGACACCGCACCGGACAAAGCCCCGGGCAACCGGTTCAAGGTACTGCTTGAACCGGGGCCGGAGGGCGGTAATATTCATGCTCCCATGATAGGTATGCGAACCATTAATAGTTACGGGACTTGTTGTGGCGGGGAAAACGGTAACCCGGGGGGGATTATTACAACCCGCGGGAATCAGCATATTCTTTACATCCTGCACCAAACATTCTGTCAGGAGTCAGATAGCATGTCAGCACCCACAGTCCGTCCCCATGTCCTCATGATGTCCGAGATCACTGCGGACGGCAAACTCACGCTGAAAAAAGGAGCGTCCAGCAAGATCCTCATGAAGTACATGGCGCACGAGACCGAAATCCTGCTCCACGAAACCCGGGCTGCGTACGATGCGATCATGGTTGGCGCGAACACGATCAAGATCGACAACTCGTTCCTGACCGTCCGGCTCGTGCCCGGCAAAAGCCCGCTCCGGGTCATTCCCACGAGCATGGCAGATATCCCGCTCGATGCAAACGTGCTCGGACCGGATGCCCCGACCGTGATTGCGGTCTCCGAAAAGGCGCCGGCCGAGCGGGTCGATGCGATCCGGGCAAAAGGGGTGTCCGTGGTCGTTGCGGGAAAAGACCACGTGGATCTGCCGCTCCTCATGCAGATCCTCACCGAAAAATTCGGGGTGAAAAAGCTGATGATCGAAGGCGGGCCGACATTAAACTGGCACATGCTCCACAACCAGCTCGTTGACGAGATCCGCCTCATCCACCTTCCCTTCATCGTCGGCGGCTCGGACACGCCGTCCCTTGTTGGGGGAATGCATATCAATTCGGAAAACGAGATGATCCGGTTAAACCTCAAGAAATTCTATATGTGCGGCACGAACCTCGTCTCCGAGTTCGACGTGCTGTACATATAAGAGCGCACTTATGGCACAACTACCCGATAATTCCCCGGCATATGCGGCACCCGGGCCGGCCCCGCAGTCTGCCGGCCTGAAATGGTTCCTTGTCATTACGTTCGGCCTTATTGTTGTGATCGGAGCCCTCGTGGCCTCGTTTTACTTAAGCGACAACACGCACCCGGGGGTCAAGGTCATCCGTATGGAGGGCACGCTCTCGACCGGCGATTTCTCCGATGAATCCGGTGTGGGGAGCGAATACGTGGGCGACCAGCTCCGGGAGGCGGCTGACGATCCGATGGTCGAGGCAATCGTGATCCGGGTCGACAGTCCCGGCGGGACACCGGCTGCTGCTGAAGAGATCATCAGCGACATGGAGTACGCAAAGGCAAAGAAGCCGGTGGTTGTCTCGATGGGAGACATGGCGACGTCCGCGGCATACTATGTAAGCGCCCATGCGGACCGGATCTATGCAAGCCCCGATACTTTTACCGGTGCGGTCGGGGTCATCTGGACATTCTCGGATCTCAGCAACTGGATGAAACAGGAAGGGTACAATGTCACGGTCGTAAAGTCCGGGGACAAAAAGGACATGGGATCCTCGTCCCGGCCGATGACCACTGACGAGCGGTCGTACGCCCAGCAGATCGTGAACGACAGTTTCGAGCGCTTCATCACGGACGTGACTACGCAGAGAATGATTGCCCGTTCAGATATCGAAGACGGCCGGGTGATCACGGGCGAAGATGCCCTGCGGTTTAACCTTATCGATAAGATCGGCAACCTCAACGATGCAATCGCGGGCGCAAAGGAACTGGCCGAAGAACGGCGGAAATAAGTTCTGCCTTTTTTGTTTGTTTTTAATAGGATTCTCGGGGATTTGACGGGACATCTGCCTGCGGTTTTTATTCTAAAACCGGGTTACGAAATCTGTGTCCATCAGGAATTCACGTATCGTTCATTTTCTCCTGCAGCTTTGGCTTTTAGTTACACCCCCTAGCGAGACGGGTGTGGCAGTGCCACCCGTCGAGCGCGAGGGGGCGGGGGGCGAGTGCTCGCTGTACTATAGATTTTTCTCAAAAAATACACTGGAATGATTCTGATAAAAAGATTAAGTATTGCCTGTATCCCGCACCCGATACAATTTGTTCTGCCGGAACATCTGCTAAAAAACCGTGCACACTCCCCGCAGTTACACCATCCGGATCGGGTCAGCCTTCATGTACTCCCGGCAGACGGTTGTTGCATAATGGCCGGGCGGGAGAGTGAATTTCAGGCGCACGTTTGTCCCGTCAACAAAAGATTCGATTGCGGTCTTGAGCGCTATGGGCCGCCATGCGCCGTCGAACTTTGTCTGGACAAAGGAAGCAGCCCGGCCAAAGTCATCGGGCGTGATCCCTTTTGCATTTAAGAGTCCGCGGATTCGCGTCGTTTCCTGCCGATGAATCCGGGGCATTCTTTCCCGGCATGAAGAGCGCTATATTGCACCGGCCCCGGGCGAGATGGATCTTGACCGCCGGGATGTTTGCCGCGGTCACGGTGTCGGTACGGCCGTTAAGGAAGATCAGCCGGTCGCCGGGCACCGGCTCGGCGAGGCCGTGGCCCTGGGCGAGCCGGTCCGAAAGGGCGCAGTTGAAGAGGTAGGACTGGAACGCGGAGACAAACATCGAGAGGAGCTTTGGCGGCAGTTCTTTGAGGGCGCCGGCGTAATCGCCCGGGTGCGAATGAAGGTACGAGAGCATGGAGCGCTCGAACGACATCTGGGGCGGCATCTCCTTAAGCGCAAGAAGCGGGTCGCGGTTCCCGGCAAAATGCGTCCGGACCGCCTTTACCTGTTCCGATTCGTGCGGGAACGCTTCACCCACGTAGGTAACAACGGCCTGCTCGTACTCGCCGTGCAGGATCAGTTCCCCGATCCGGTGGGTCAGCGGGCGGATAACGCCGAATCGCTGAAGCCCGAAGTAGTTCGGGAGTGCCCGACCCGCCGCTTCGGTCACGGCCGCAACGCGCTCCGCAAGATCGCTGCCCTCCGCCTCGCGGATCACAAGGTCGAAGCGGTTGCCCGAAAGATCGCCAAGCGAGAGCTGCTCGTTTGCCGACCCGACAACTTCGAGCGTGATGTCTTTTAAGGAAAATGCGGCGATCTGTTCGGGCGTGATTTTGTAAAGCGAGATGAGCTGCGTGGTCTTTGCGTTCTTGTCCTTGGTCCCCGCCCAGCCGATCCTCCGGTGGCTGATAGCAAGGCGCTTTGCGATCTCCTTTACCGCGTGCTGGAGCTCCCAGTTCGTCTTTGTGAGCCGGCAGATGAGATACGGCCCGGTGCTTCCCGCCTTTTCCTTCGATAGGGATCTCATCGACAAGGAAATCCTCCGGGATTGTCCGGAGCTTTCCGCCGATCCCCGGGGTATCGGTTGCGTAATACTGCATGCCGAGCTCGCGTTCGAGCGCATACGGGCTTTCCATCATAAGAGCGAAAGGTTCCCGGTAATCTTATCGAGGTCTTCGGACTTTGCCGGGCCAAGGCCGAGCGCCGTGATTGTCCCCGGAGGGATCTCGGTCATGCCGGCGTCCTGGATAAGCGAGGTGGAGATCCCGGCCCGTTCCGCGATCACCTTGAGCTCGAAAAGCGCCCGCTCGCTGTCGGCTTTTAAGACAACCTTCTTCTGGCCTTCCGCCTGCCACATCTTACGCAGGGTCTTGTCCGCGTTCTCGAACGCTCCCAAGGATGCGTGGGCTGCCTGTGCGCACTTCTTGCCGCAGCTCATCTTCACATCGTTTCGGAGGACAAGGCACTGCTTGTATCTGAATACCGGCTCCTGTGCCATTTCTGCTCATTACCGTTGTCCGGGTCATGCAATATAGGTATGGCATAACAGGAAACCGGTGCCGGTTTACTCCGGCGCAAAAGAGATCACAAAGACTTTAAGCCCTTCCCCTTAATTTTCATAGCAATGCCGGTTTCGGGAAACGGCCGTTCCCGGGTCATCAAGTCCCTGGGCCTGGTCTTTGGCGATATCGGGACCAGTCCCATCTATACCGTCGGCGCAATCCTCTTCTTTCTTCTCCCCACGGTCGGGAATGTGCTCGGCATCATCTCTCTGGTATCTGGACGCTCTTTACGATCATCACCGTCCAGTACGTCTGGCTTGCGATGTCGCTTGGGACCAAGGGCGAGGGCGGGACAATCGTGCTTCGCGGAATTTTGTCCACGCTCTTAAAACCGGGCATCACTCTTTCGGTCGTCACCATCCTTACCGTGGCGGGAGTCGCGCTTTTTATTGGCGACGGCGTCATCACGCCAGCGATTAGTATCCTCTCCGCAGTCGAAGGTATCACGCTTGTACCCGGTCTTTCCGGGCTTGCTGGCGGCGACGTCCTGCTGATTGCAGCGTTTATTGCCATCGGTCTTTTTCTCATCCAGAAAAAAGGCACCGAGCATGTAGCGTGGATGTTCGGGCCTGTCATGCTCGTCTGGTTTATCGCACTCGGGATAACCGGCGCGATTGCCATTCTTGCCGCCCCACAGGTGCTCCTTGCATTGAGCCCGACCTATGCCTTCGCTTTTGTGATGGAAAACGGCATCACCTCGTTCTTTGTGATGTCCGCAGTAATTCTCTGCGTGACCGGGGGCGAAGCGCTCTATGCGGATATGGGCCATCTGGGAAGGGAACCGATTGTCAAAGGCTGGTACTGCGTTTTTCCGGCGCTCGTGATCAGCTATCTCGGGCAGGGAGCGTACGTCATGGCCGGTGGCGCGACAAAGAACGTGCTCTTCTCGATGGTGAATTCGATCTTCCCGCCCGGTTACATCCCGTTCCTGCTTTTGAGCATCTGCGCCACGGTCATTGCGTCCCAGGCAATGATCAGCGGCATGTTCTCCATCGTGTATCAGGCCATGAACACCCGACTTTTGCCCCGGATGAAGATCGATTACACCTCGGCCGAGCTGCGCTCGCAGATCTATATCGACACGATCAACTGGCTGCTCATGATCGCCGTGCTCGTAGTGATGGTCGGCTTCGGGTCTTCGGAAAACCTCTCGTCCGCATACGGCCTTGCGGTCGCCGGCACGATGCTGATCTCCGCTATCCTGATGCTGTTGATCTTCATCCTGCAGGCCGAAGCCATCAAGGCCATGGTCTGCGGTCTCTTAATCGAGGTGGACATCCTCTTCCTGCTCTCATCGTTTGTCAAGATCCCGGCAGGAGCCTACTGGTCGCTTTTGATCGCGGCGCTCCCGTTTGTAATCATCCTTGCCTACATCCGCGGCCAGGAGCGGCTCCACGAGATGCTCAAACCGGTTCCCCTTGACGAATTTATTAAAAAATATACCGTAGCCTACGAGACGCTTCCCAAGATCCACGGCACGGCCCTCTACTTTACCGGCGACGTCTGCCGGGTCTCGCCCTATATCCCGCAGATCTTTTTCCAGAACGAGATCCTGTACGAGAACAACATCCTCGTCTCTATTGTGAGCCAGGACAAACCGTTCGGGATCGAAACCGATTTCGATACCAACCTTGGACCAGGCCTCCAAGTCTTTACGATCCGGTGCGGCTACATGGAGATCGTGGATATCATCCCGCTGCTCCGGGCGCAGGGAATTGAAGAAAAGACGATCTTCTACGGTATCGAGAACATCGTGAGCGACCGGTTCTTCTGGAAGATCTACTCGATCATAAAAAGGTCTCGCCGCCATTTGTCCAGTTCTACACGCTGCCGCCCGAAAAGATCCACGGCGTCGTGACCCGGGTCGTAATGTGATACCGTACCGGGATCCGCCGGGCAAAAATATTCCCTGGGCCCAATAATCCTCAGGAGTCCTTCATGTCTCTCCCCATTCCCGCCACACTTATCCGTTCCCGACGCCGCACGATCTCGCTTGAGATCACCCCGGATGCCGCACTTGTGGTCCGCGCCCCGTTGCGGACGCCCGAGTCCTATATTACCGGCCTGATCCGGGAAAAACAGGACTGGATCGAGAGAAAGATGGCCGAAGTGAGAAGCCGGCCGGTGGCAGGAAAGAAGCAGTTTGTAAACGGCGAACGGTTCCTCTTTTTGGGAACAGAATATCCGCTCGTTGTCCTGCCGGGGAGCGATGCGCCGGTAAGCCTCGGGGGATCTTTTTTTATCGGGGAGCGCAGCCTCCCGCAGGCCCGCGAACTCTTCCGCGCCTGGTACGTGGAGAGGGCAAAGGAGATCGTCCCGGCCCGGGTTGCCGGTTTTGCGGCGATCCTCGATTACCGCCCAAAGAAGATCCGGATCTCTGATACCCGACGCCGCTGGGCCTCGTGCAGCACGTCCGGTACGCTCTCGTTTTGCTGGCGCCTGATCCTCGCACCGCCCGAAGTGACCGATTACGTGATCGTCCACGAGCTCGTCCACATGCGCCAGCCGGACCACTCCCCGCGCTTCTGGGAGAAGGTCGGGCAGGCGATGCCGGACTACAAAAAACACCGGGAGTGGCTGCGGACAAACGAACGCAGGCTCGATCTCTAAAAAAATGGCCGGGCTGCCCAGCCCGGCAGGGTATATTCTATAGGATCCGGATGCAATGAGTGATTAAAGGGACGACGGACATGTCGCACGTGCTGGTTTCGCCGCTGAACTGGGGGCTCGGCCACGCTACGCGCGATATCCCCGTTATCCGTACGCTCCTTTTGCACGGGCACGAAGTCACGATCGCGGCCTGCGGGAACGCGCTTGCCGTCCTCTCCCGGGAGTTCCCGGAGTGCCGGGCAATCGAATATCCCGATTACCCGGTGGCCTTCAGCGCCGGTCACTTCTTCATCCCCCGGTTCTGTGCGTCGGTTCCCTTCATGCTGCGCGGGATGGCACAGGAGCACGCAACGCTTGAAAAGATCCTCTCCCGCGAAAGATACGATCTTGTGATCAGCGACAACCGACTCGGGGTTTCCTCAAGGAGCGTGCCGTCGCTCTTTATCACCCACCAGCTGCGCTACCATATGCCGCTCCTCTACGGGCCGGTCGGTGTCCTTACGATCCCGGTCAACCAGTACATCCACGAAAAGTTTGAGCACATTATTGTGCCCGACAACCCGCCCGGGCCGACAGCTCTTGCCGGAAAATTATCGCTCGCCCAGACCGACACAGCGCGGGAACGCGTCTATTACGCCGGCATCCTTGCAAGCGTTCCGCAGATTGCCTGTACGGAAGACCTGGACTGCCTGATCGTGATCTCCGGGCCCGAACCGCAGCGGACAATTCTCGAAGGGATCGTACGGGCAAACCTTGAACGGACCGGCGGTTCCGGCACGGTCCTCCTGGGACGCCCGCGAGCGTCCGGTGCAGTCCCCCAAATCGGAGACTGGGAATACAAAAGTTACGTTTCCACGGAAGAGAAGGCGGAGCTGATGAACCGGGCAAAAACGATTGTCTGCCGCTCGGGATACACAACGCTCATGGAGCTTGCCGAGCTCGGGAAGACCCGGGCGCTGCTCATTCCTACACCTGGGCAGACCGAACAGGAGTATCTCGCGGAGTATTACGAGGAAAAGAACTGGTTCCATTCGACAGAGCAGGCAGGACTCGATCTTGCCCGCGACATCGACCTGTGCCGGCACTACCGGGGATTTCCCCGCGATATGCCAAAGACCGCAGAAAATACAAAACGGCTGTACAACGAGCTGCTGGCGGGATACCTGGAATGAGGTCCGGATATGGATGAACTGGTTGCGTACGGGATCGCGGCCCTTGCAATATTTTGTGCCGGCATTGTGTTCGTGGCGTACGGGATCTTCCTTGTTCTGCTGACGCTCATGCAGGCATTCCTTGCCGGAAATTTCCTGCTCGTTTCCGGCATTCTTGCCGGAATCCTTGCGGCAGTTTTTGCATATGTGGTAATCGGGATCTGGCTAATGAAGGCCGGGGTTATCTGACGTGTGAGGAAACCGGATGGGTCTGATTTTTCTTTTACCAGAATGTACCAGCCCTGGTAATTTGGCCCGGCTGGGATCAGGCAGAGGGAGCTCCCTGATTCGGCACGGACATCTCTTTTAATGCCACAATAATATGGCAGATTCCCATGACCGGCATGAGGAGCAGCAGGTAGATTGCAGAAAGTCCGTCGGTTACGTTCCACGAGGTCTGCCCGGGATGCACAAGTCCCATAATCATTAGGATTGCAAGAAAAACAGCGTAAAGCCCGATCACACCGGAAACCAGGATACATGACCGGATATCTTCTTGGTCCCCGGGAAACATCATGAAAAATCCGATAGATGTCAGGGAAAGAAACGCAAGCGACAGGATCAGGTAATCGGTTGTATGCGACAGTGAAAAGAACCGGCTGATAATTATCAGGAAGACAATCCCTGTCATTGCGACATGGAAAAGTCCCCGGCACCAGCGTTCGAAAACCGGTTTTATTCTGATAACAAAGAGTGCCACACTGCAAAAAGAAAGCCCGGTAATAATGGACGGAACCAGATTATCCAGTACCGGGTCCGGCATTCGGGAGATCGCGATAATGAAAGGCAGGAAAAATACAAGTGCGGCACACAGCAGGAGGATCCGGTTTTTATTGTTCATAACGGTCTTAACAAAAGGATACTGCATCCTTTGAGATGATAATTCCTGGGACTTTGCCGGGCTGTTACGATCTGCGGCAATACCGCGGACAATGAACCACAGATGCTGCACCTTTCCCATCAGGAGTAAACCGCCCAAAACAGGCCTTCTTTTCATTTCCCTGTGCCCCAGATCGATCGGATCTGAGATCTGCCCTGCAAAAGCGTACAAAAGCGTTTTGTACGTCCGCGTAAAATGCCCGGATTGCTGCGAATCGCGAGTATACGGCGATTTCTAAAAAAAATATGTGAAAATGCACCTGTTTTTGCACAAATTCCGAGAAAAATGGATCCGAACGGGTAATCCGGGGCCATAACGAGCCCGGATTTACCCGGCTGATCCATGGTCTGTCAGGGCAGATCCGGTTCGCGGTACCTGTTCAGGCCTTCCAAAACGGTATCCCAATCAAGCCCGATACAGCCCCGGATTGCCAATCGGACGATCTTGTTTTCCGGTTCCACGGGAAAAAGTGTCCACGCCGAAGGAAAAATCGGCAATTTTCAAATGTTTTTGAAATCCGGGCAAAAAGAAGCCCGTTCGATCCTGCAAAATAGCGGGCCTGTACGAGCCCCGTATTTTTAAAAGGGTTGTAATACGCGACAGGAGCAAAAAGGGCGTTTTTGGCCCGAACGCCACAAGCAATAGATCGTACAAAAGCGGGGGGTGAGTGGTTGACAGGCCCGGACTCTTATGGCTCCGGCACGATCCGGGGCATCCGCTCGCCAACAGTCCGCACTTTTCCGTTTTCCAGCTTCATGATAGTCACGGACTTCTCCGGGATCTGCGAATCGTTGAGATACGAAATGTTGCCGGTCAGGCCGTCGTACCCTTTGATGGAAAGGAGGCCGGCCCGGATATCATCGGGCGATGCGGCCGCTGCCTGTGCCACCACGTTTACCGTATCGTACCCGAGCGCGGCAAACGCGTTTGGCATCTCCCCGTATTCAAGGTAATAGCGTTTGATAAACGCGCTCACGTTCGGATCGGCAGAAGATGTGCTGATATCCCCGTGCGTGGTGTAATAGATCCGCCCCGCATCCGGCCCGGCGGCCGTGGCAAGCTGCGGCGAGTCCATCGAGTCCCCGCCAATGACGGGAGCCGTGATCCCTGCCGATCGTATGGCCCGGATTACTGCACCGCAGTCTTCCGGCCCGCACGCGGCAAACAAGACATCCGATGAAGAGGCAGCCGTATCGCCGAGACTCCCGGAAAGGGAGGAAACGCCCGACCCGCCCGCATAGGGCACGACAGCGGTCACACGTCCTCCTCCGTCAGTGAACCGCTCTATGAAATATTTGGAGAGAAGCCGCGTGTATTCCATCGAACTGTCCATCACAACCGCGGCCTTTGTCGCGCTGAGATCGGATGCTGCAAATTCTGCGGCTGCTGCGGCCTGCGTGTTGTCGCCAAAACAGGAAAGGTACAGGTATCCCGGAACCTGCGACGGAAGGACCGGAGATGTAGCACCGGAGGTGACAAAGACGGTATGCGCACTTGCCGCCACGTGAGCGGCCGGGAGCACCATGTCGGAATCGCTCATGCCGATCATGGCCTGCACGTGGTCTTCGTCAACGAGCTTTTTTGCGGCTCTTACGATCTCCGTGGTATTGGTCTTTCCATCGTATACCGTCAGGACAACCGGCCTGCCATTAATACCGCCGCGTTCGTTTATCAGCTCCGCAGCGAGCCGGGCACCCCGTGCCGAGGGGATATCCAGGGACGACTGCGACCCGTTCAGGTTGTAGATCGCACCGATCCGGATCGTATCGGACTGCCCGGCGACTGCCGGTTCTGCGGGAGTCGACAGCACGATCACGGCAACAAAGATAACGGCAAGGATCAAAGCCCCGGCAAGGACAAACAGGAACCTTCCGTCAGACTCTTTTTTCGCTGGCTTTTTTTTCTGGTTCATGGCAAGACCCTGCACAGATTCTATTCTGCCGGTGGCCCTGTAAAAGCAGCAGCACGAAGACACCGAACAATACTGACATGTGGGTGACCGCGCCCTTTAAGCCTGCCGGATTTTTCCCGAACAAAAACCGGGAGCGGAAGATCTTCTCTTGGGTCCCTGTCTGTATAAAAGGAAAACACGTACCAAAAAAGTAAATCCGGGTTTCCCCGCAGATCTGCATTAGTCTTTGCAGTGGCAGACCGAACAGAACCCGGGCATCTCCGAGGGGACGCCTTCCCACTCCTTTTTCCCGTGGCAGAGCACACACGCCCGGTCGCCGATCTCGGTGCTGTCCGTGAGCCGGTGGGTGACCACGATGCAGGGAATACTCAGTTTTTTTATGAATTTTATTGTCAGGTCTTTTACGGTCTGCGTGCTTTCGGCGTCAAGCGCGGTAAACGGCTCGTCCATCATTAAGAGGCTCGGCTCGATTGCAAGCGCCCGGGCAAGAGCCACTCTTTGTTTTTGCCCCCCTGATAGATTGCCCGCCCTCACTTCCGCAAGATCGGTAATATTGATATGTTCCATCCAGTAGCCCACCCGGCGGACAATCTCATCGCTTGCAATATGCCGGGCTTTGAGGCCGTATGCCACGTTCTCCTTTACCGACATGTGGGGGAACACCGCGGAGTTCTGGAGGACATACCCGATCTTCCGGTCCTCGACGGGGACATCGATGCCGTCATCGGTCCGGCAGATCAATTCTCCGTTTAACGTAATCGACGCCCGGTCCGGCTCGAGCAGCCCGGCGATAATGTTGAGCGTTGTCGATTTCCCCGACCCGTTCATTCCCATCAGAACCATAATCTCGCCGGAATTTACCGTGAGGTCAAGATCAAGGGAATAATCGCGGAGTTTCTTTTGGAGTACCGCTTCAAGCATGTTGTTCCTCCCGTTTCTGGATCAGGCGTACCGCAATCATGATGGCAAACGAGATGATCACGAGCAGAATCGAGATCGTAAGGCCCACGTAGAAGTCTCCCTGCATCCCGACATATACGGCAAGCGGCATGGTCTGGGTAGTCCCGGGAACATTTCCCGCAAACATGATGGTCGCGCCAAATTCCCCGAGTGCCCGCCCGAACGTCATCACGGCTCCGGATATCAGGCCGCTCGTGGTCATGGGGAGCGTAACCAGAAAGAGCGTGCGCACCGGGGACGCGCCGAGCGTTCGCGATGTCTGTTCGTAGGCCGGATCGATCTGCTCGAACAACGATTTTGCCTGACGGAGGTAAAACGGCGATGCGACAAAGATCTGCGCCATGATCACGGCAAGCGTGGTAAACGCGATCTGGATCCCGACCATGTTGAAGTACTTTCCCAGGAGTCCGACACGGCCGTAGAGCATGAGCAGCGCAACACCGGCAACTGCCGGGGGCAGCACCAGTGGGAGATCGATGAGGGTATCGACAATCACTTTGCCCGGATACGAGTACCGCGAATGGAAATAGGCAAACGGCGTCCCGATAATAATGACAATCGTGAGCGTTATTGCGGTCGTAAAAAGGCTCAGCCAGAGGGCGCTGATGACATTGGGATCCTGCAGGGTCTGGAAAAATTTTTCCGGGGTGATCCGCAGGAAGACGGCGAGGATCGGGAGAAACAGGTACAGCGTAACTGCAATAATCAGGATACCGGCACCGATAAGGGCCAGCTTTTTCTTAATCTGCACCGAACGCGGTTTCCAGACAATCATGATTCTCTGTTAAATAACAATACTCTCTCTTTTTTTAGTAAAAATTAAAAAAGTGTTAATTTACGGGGTCCTGAACCCGTACTTCTGCAGGATGTCCTGGCCTGCCGAAGAGAGCATGAACTGCTCGAATTCCTGGGCCACGGCCTTGTTCGTGCTTTCCTTAAGGATCGCTATCGAGTAGGTCTGGAGGTAGTTGTCCTTTTTCGGGATGGTAATTGTCTGGTAGGTTCCGCTCGCTGCTGCCGCTGCCGTGGACTCGTAGACAAAGCCGGCATCGACTTCGCCAAGAGATACCTTGGTTGCAACGGACGGCTCGGAGGTTTCGTAAGAGACAACGTTTGCCATGGTCGCGGTCTTCCAGTCCTGGCCGTAGGTCGAGTTTGCGAGGTTCGCGATTGCCGCATTCGTTGCAATACCGACCGGTACCGTGTCAGCGGCCATTGCGATCTTCACACCGGGCTTAGAGAGATCGGAGAGTGACTGGATGTTTGCTGGGTTCGAAGCCGGGAGAATAACGATCACGTAGTTGTAGCAGAGCGTCTTTACCGAGCTGTTGACGAAGAACCCTTCGTTTGTGAGTTGTTTGGTGTACTTCGGGCTCGCAGAGATGAAGACATCTGAGTATGCACCGTTCTCGACCTGAGTGGTTAATGCCTGGGTGCCGTCAAGGTTGAAGACAACGTTGTGGCCCGGGTAGGCTGAGGTAAACGAGGGGCCGATGGTCTTTGATGCACCGGTCAGGGATGCAGCCGTGTAAGCGATAATGTTGCCGGACGATGCGGTGTATACTGCCGCCGGAGTTGAGGTCGGGGCGACCGTTGTCGGGGCTGCCGTTGCTGCAGTAGTTGCAACATACGTTGTGTCCGGGGTCGCGGGTGCAGTTGTTGCGGCCGTTGTGGCCGGTGTAGTGCTGGTCGTGCTCTGGGTGCAGCCGGCAAAGAGTGCCGCTGCAAGAAGGAGCGCAAAAATCATGCTGATGAGTGCAAGTCTTTTGGGTGTCAGTCTTCCGTTCATAACTTTCACAATCCGTTAAAAAGTTCTTTTATTGTAATTACCTTCCACCGAAAAGTAGTTAAAAATTATGTTTTATTGCCCGGGGTAAGTAACCAGTAGTGATTACCTGCCCGGCATATACAAAAAAATACGGTCGTATCCGGGAGAGATGAGAGTGCTCCGGCACGAAACGTGCCGGTGGTGGCCCGGCCGGATAACCTGGGCGGGATTAGAGCTGTTTCTGGATGGATCACCTCGCATGCGCAGGTATACCATTTCCCGGAAAATCCCGCTGATCGTCCGGGAAATATCCTGCCTGCCGGTATATTTGCCTGCCAGAATCATATCCCTTTTTCTCCTGGCAGGTAAAAACCGGATTTTTGTACTGGTCACCGCCCGGTGTTTGTCGTGAGCCTGACTTTTACGGAATCCTTGTCAATCTGCTCGGTTTCGAGGGTATATCCCCGACGCTCGGCTTCGACCTCGATCCAGGGCGGGACATGGCTGCATACGATATCGAGGACCAGAAAGCCGCCGCTTTGTACAAACTGCTGGAGCACCTGTTTGCTTGAAATGTCGGGGCGTTTTCCCTGGACTTCCTTTATCGAGATAAAGAAGTTGCCCGGGGTTTTTTCTACGGGCCCGGGGATTCCGGCCGCTTCGGGTTTTTTTTACCGGGACGTTTGCCTTTTCTTCATCGTTCCATACGGAATCGAGGAACTCCGCAGGTTTCCCGGCAATCTCCCAGAGCGTGCAGCCTGCTTTTTCCAGTTCGAAATACAGGGCCCCCGCTTGCCGACCGGGTCACCACAACCCGGCAGTCGCGAAGGAACGCGGCGATACCGGCCGCAGCCGTGCGCATCCCTTTGAGGCCCTGAGACGGATCGAGGACTACCGGCATTTCGCGCGCCCGGGACCAGGTGCCGGCGCTGCGGCCAAAGACCACAAGCGTCCCCGGGTCGCCCAGTCGTGCCGTTGTCCCGTCATCTCCGAGGATGACTGCAATCTCTTCTGCCATCGTACGCCTTCGGTTTTTCTTTTTTAGATCGCTAATCGTTCGACGATTTTGCCGCCTTCGATGTGCTCGTCCATGATCTCGGTCACATCATCTGGCGTCACGGCACCGTACCAGACATTAGTCCGGGTACACAACCACGATGGGGCCCTTGTCGCAGATCCCAAAGCAGCCGGTGTTTGAGAGGAACACGTCGCCGCCGAATATCCCGTTCTTCGATCTCTTCCATGAAGCGCGCCATGATGTCGACGCCTTCTTTTGAGTGGCAGAATCCTTTCTGCTGCCCGTTCGCGCGGGAGCTGGTACAGACAAAGATGTGGTGTTTTGGTTTTTGCATGGTTTTACATCCCCTCCGGGGTACAGAATTCGCGTTTGATCTTCTGGCGGTACGTAGAAATATTTGTGGGCAAGGAGCGTGTTGGTGAAACTGTCGAGGAATGCGAGCGTGCCCCGGTACCCCGCGGACAGGATTCGCTGTCCGCCCATCCGGTCGTGGATGGGATACCCTATGCGGAGGAGCGGAATATCGTGGCGCTCGGAAAGCATCTTGCCTCCCGAATGACCGATCGCGATATTTGCCCCGGCCCGGATCGCGGCATCTTCTATTGCCGCAAAGTCCGCTTCCTCGATAATCACCGGCGGTTCGTCCGCGCCTTCTGTGAGCGGTGCAAGCCTTTCTGCGAGCAGGCTGTTTTTCGAGCCGGTTGCAATCACGGCCGGCATCGCGCCGTTCTCGGCCAGGACCGAGGTGAGCGCGTACACGAGCTCCGGTTCGCCGTACACGGCCGGTACGCCGTCCGCATCGTACTTGTGCGCGTCGGCCATGGCATCCATGAGCCACCCGCGTTCGATCACGAGCTCGTCCGGTACAGGATTTCCGCTGATTTTGTGCAGGGTCTCCATGAAGAGATCCATATTTTTCAGGCCGAAGGGGAGCGGGAGGTTCACGAGCGGGACATGGTACTCGTCTTCGAGATACTTCCCGGGCGAAAGATTGTCCGGGCAGGTCGAACCAAACTGGATCGTTACCGGCGCGCCCGTCATCTCCGCAATCGCCGCGGTCGGTGTTCCCCCGGTCGGGATCTTCTGGTACTTCCCTCCATAGGGACGGTCGAGCGTCATGGAGATGTCCGGGAGCAGCGTGTACTCCAGTCCCATAAGGCCGAGGATCCGTTTGATCTCCCGGAGATCGGCCGGGCTGATGTTGGGCACGATCACGTTGATGCGCCGGTGGGACTCTGTGGGACATGCATAGTAAGCAACAATCCCCCGGACCGCGGCCCAGTAACCTTCGGCATGCGTGCCGCTGTAGCTCGGTGTCGGTACCGGGACGATATCGATCCCGGTAATTTTTTTCTCTTCGATATAGGACGCAACGATCCGGTCGATGTCCTCGCCCATCGTCTCGGCAAGGCAGGTGGTAAGGATCCCGAGCACCTTTGGCTGGTAGACCCGAATGACATTGTCCATTGCTTTTTTGAGGTTCGCCTCCCCTCCGTGGATGGTCTGTTTCTCATTTAAGGAGGACGAAGCGATATCGACCGGTTCGTTGAAGTGCTCGACATTAAAGAGCCGCATGTACGTGCTGCAGCCCTGCGAGCCGTGGATGAGCACCATCGCGTTCTCGATCCCCTTGAACGCAACGACCCCGCCGATCGGCATGCACATGTTGCACTGGTTCTCGTTTGTCTCTTTGACCCGCCCCTGTACCGGGGCTTGCACAACTGCTTCACTGGCCATGGGCGTTGCCTCCGGGAGCGGGAGTGTGCAGGCATTTCCAGACCGGCGAACAGGTGGTGACATAGACCTCGCGGGCAAACCGGACCGCACCGCTAAAGCCGGAGAGGCCGTCTTTCCGGTCGTGGTTATGGTCGACAAAGCCGATCCCGAGTTTGTAGGCAAGGAACCGTTCCTTGACGCCGCCGATCATGACATCGACCTTCTTTTCGAGCAGGAATTTTTCAAGCTCGGCAGGATTTGCGTCATCGATGATGATCGTTCCTTCCGAGAGGATCCGGCTCATGTTTTCGTACTCGTCGACATTCCCGGTCTGGGTACCGGAAAGGACGATCTCCATGCCGAGACCGCGGAGCTGGCGGATAATTGCAATGGCCTTGTAGGCGCCGCCCAGGTAGATCGCGGCGCGTTTGCCCCGCAGTTTCGCCCGGTATTTCTCGATCTCGGGCCGGATGAGTTTCATCTCGCGGGCGATCAGGGCCTCGGTGCGCTCCGTGATTGCCGGGTCGTTGTAGAACGCTGCAATCCGACGCAGGCTCTCGGCCGTGTTCTCGGGGCCGAAGAAGTTCACGTCCATGTAGGGCGTCCCGAACGTGCGTTCGAGGTTCGAGGCCACCCAGTGCATCGAACCGGTGCACTGGACGAGGTTGAGGCAGGCCGACGGCGCACGTTTGAGCGCGGCGACCGTGGAGTCCCCGGTGAAGGCGACGTTGATCCCGATGCCCATCTCGGCAAGGTAGCGGCGGGCAAGCCACATCTCCCCGGCAAGGTTGTACTCCCCGAGGAAGTTGACCTTACGGGTCTTTTCGATGACCTCGCCCTCTTTTGGCCGGATCAATGTGAGCAGGGCTTCTGCTGCCGCACGGTACCCGACCACCTTGTTTCCCGAGATAAACCCGCTCGACTCGACCGGGATTACTTCGGTGTGGTGCCGGGCGGACGCGGCTTTGCAGACCGCAACGATATCGTCGCCGATCATGCCCGAGACGCAGGTGGCGTAGACAAAGATGGCGGGAGGGTGGTATTTTGCCACCAGCTCGTCGATACATGCCGCCAGCTTCTTCTCGCCGCCAAAGATCACGTCTTTTTCTTTCATGTCGGTCGAGAAACTGGTCCGGAAGAGTTCCGAACCGCTCGACAGGCTTCCGCGGATATCCATCGTGTAGGTCGCACAGCCGATCGGGCCGTGGACCAGGTGGACTGCATCGGTGACCGGGTTCAAGACCACCCGGGCCCCGCAGAACACGCAGGCCCGCTGACTTACAGACCCGGCAAGGCTGTCCGTGGTGCAGTGGATACGGGTCCGGCCTTTACCGGCGGTCTGGATGGAATCCTGGCGCTCGGCAATGCACGCGGTCGCGTTGTTCGCGAGGGTGCACGATTCTTCCATGTGATTTTCACCTCCTGTTCGTGTGAAATTTTTTTTGGATCTTACCTGTCTACAGGATCAGTTCGAAGTCCTCGTCAAGGGCGTCACGGTCGCGGCGTTCGAGAAGCGCATCGCTGATCTGCTCGATCAGGCGCAGGCATCCGCGGTAACCGACCACCGGCATGAGCGGGTGAACTGCCCGGTCGAGGATGGGAAACCCAAACCGGACGAGAGGAATATCCTCTTTTCGTGCGATATATTTCCCGTAACTCGTGCCGATCAGCAGATCGACTTTCTCTTCGCGGATCCATTCATGGAGCTCGAAGAGGTCGCCTTCGGCTTTAACCCTGCTTCCCGTTATGCCGGCTTCGTCGAGCATTTTCTGGACGATCGTCTCAAATTCTTTCCCCGGCGTACCGGTGAGCACGTATTTCGGGATAAGGCCCATCGTGATGGCAAATTCTGTCATCGCGATCACGTGGTCGGGATCGCCGAAGATCGCAACCGATTTTCCCTGGTAATGGAAGTGGGTATCGATCAGCGTATCGATTACCTGGCCGCGTTCGACAGCAAGATCCCTGGGGATCTCGACGCCGAACCAGTCCTTTAAGGCCATGATGAAATCATCGGTGGCCTTGAGACCGATCGGGAGTTTTAACGGGATACCGGTGACGCCGCATTTCTCCTGGAGGAGATCTGCTGCTGCGTTCGATGCGAACGAGCCGAGCGCGATGGTGAGCTCGGAGTTGCCCGAGTCCCGGATCTCCGCAACTGTTGCCCCGCCGTCCGGGTACATCTGGTACTTGTTCGTGAGCGGGGCGTCAAGCACACCGGACGTATCCGGGAACATGATCAGTTTGATCCCAAGGGCACTGACAATCCGCCGGATCTCGCGCATGTCGCCGGGGTTGGTAAAACCCGGGATGACATTGACCTGCTCCTTTTTTGTCTCGCCATCGGCCTGCGCCAGGTACGAGACCATTGATTTGCACATGTTGGAGAAGCCCGTGATGTGCGAGCCCACGTAACTGGGGGTGTTCGTGTGGATGACGACCTTCCCTTCGGGGATCTCCGACTGCTTGATGATGGTTGAAACATCGTCCCCGATCGTCTCCGACAGGCAGGTTGTGTGGATGGCAATCACGTCCGGGTTGTAGATTTTAAAGATGTTTTTGATCGAGGTCTTGAGGTTACTGGCACCGCCAAAGACCGAGGCCCCTTCGGTAAACGAACTCGATGAGGCAAGCACCTGTTCGCGGAAGTGGCGGGTCAGGTGCATACGGTGGTAGGCGCAGCAGCCCTGCGAGCCGTGGCTGTGGGGGAGACAGGCGTGGATCCCCAGTGCCGCATACATTGCCCCGATGGGCTGGCAGGTTTTTGCCGGGTTGATCTTCCCGACCGTGTGTTCGACGTGACCTTCCGGTACGCAGTCAAGCATTTGTCACACCGTCCTGTGGTTGTGGTTCCGGTTCTTCCTTTCGTTCCCATGGAGGAACGATCAGTTTCCATGCGGGTGTAGAGAGCGCGTGGGAAACGTCGCGGGCGAAATTGATCGCCCCGTCGTACCCGGCATACGGGCCTGCATAATCGTACGAGTGCATCTGTTTTGCCGGCACGCCCATTTTTTCCGCGATGTACTTGTCGCGGACTCCGGTGAAGATGATATCCGGTTTGAGCTTGTTGACCAGTTCCTCGAGCTCGTAATGGTTGCAGTCGTCGATCATGATGTCCCCTTCTTTCATGTCGGGATACATCCCTTCGTAGTAATCGAGCGGGACCTCTTTTTTCAGGGCCTCGAACTGCTCTTTTGTCATGTTGAGGTACTCGTGGTTTTCCTTGTACAGGTTCTCGTCCGGTTTGAGGTGCAGCTCGGGGATGTTTTTCGAATCGGCATCGCTTTTTATGGTCGGGATGACCTGCCGGCCTTCATAGTCGTCGCGGTGGGCGAATTCGTAGCCCGCAACAACGACTTCCATGCCGAGGTCTTTTAGCAGGTGCTGGTAGTGGTGGCTGCGCGACCCGCCGACAAAGGCAAATGCTTTCTTGCCCCGGCAGATCTTGCGGTACTGTTCGAGCACCGGTTCGATCCGGGCGGTTTCGCGGGCAATGACTTCCTCGGTCCGTTTTTCCAGTTCGGGATCGTTGAAGCATTTTGCCATCTGGCGCAGCGACTGGTTTGTGGCCTCGACACCGATAAAGTTGATCTTGAGCCAGGGAATACCGTACTTGGTATTCATCATCTCGGCGATGTAGTTGATCGAGCGGTGGCACATGACCAGGTTTAAATCCGCGAGGTGCAGGTTTTTGATATCGAGATAACTCGAATCCCCGGTCAGTACGCAGTTGACCGTGTAGCCGCAATCGTTCAGGATGCGCTCCTGCTCCCAGCCGTCGCCGCCGATGTTATACTCACCGAGGATGTTGATGACATGTTTACCGGGTTTTTTCCCGGTTCCGGTCCCCACGATGTTCTGCATGATGTTGTTGTTTGCGATGTGGTGGCCTGCAGACTGGCTGACTCCTTTGTACCCTTCACAGTTGTATGCGAGGACCTGGATGCCGTGGCGTTCCTGTGCGGCTTTTGCAACGGCGTTAAGATCGTCGCCGATAAGACCGATCGGGCAGGTTGCGCAGATGTTAATCGCACGCGGGTGGAATGCTGCGACTACCTCGTCGATCATCTTTGTGAGTTTCTTTTCGCCGCCAAAGACGATATCCGGTTCCTGCATATCGGTCGTAAAGCACATCTGCCCGTAGATCTTGTCTTTGGGGGTCGCTGCATCCGCCCGCGCCTTGTTCCGCCGGGCTCCCCAGCTGTAATACCCGCAGCCGACCGGGCCGTGGGTGATCGTGAGCATATCCTTGATCGGACCGACCACGACACCTTTGCAGCCGGCATACGCACAGCCGCGCTGGGATATGATACCCGGGATGGTCCGGGTGTTTGCCTCGATCTGGGGACAGGATTCCTCCGCAACGGATTTGACGACAAGGTGTTTTTTACGGTTTTTCTTTACCGTCTCCGGATACTGCGTATAGAGCTCTTCGATGGTTGATTCTATTCCGTCCATGATGTTTTTTCACCTCCTTTCCTTACCAGATGGCTGCCTCACCGGTTTCCCCGGTACGGACACGGACTGCATCGGTCACCGGCAGGATAAAGATCGTCCCGTCCCCGAGACCATGATCCGTGTGATTGGCTTTTGTGATCGCTTCGACAATCCTTGGGACATCTTCGTCATGTGCAAGGACGGTAAAAAGCCGACGCGGGAAGAACCGCGATCCATCCAGGAACGCAGTGACCTGCCGCTCGGTTTCGTTACTGTCGCTGAAATCGTCGACTCCCATGGAGAGGAGTTTCTGCCTGCAGTCTTCGATGACTGCAGGGTCCGTGATGAGTTTCCCCCGGCCAAGCACTTTGACCGCGGTAAAGCCGGCGACACCGGCTTCAACGAGTGCCTTTTTGGTTGCGCCCGTTTTTTTCATCCGGACAATGGCCATGATCTCTTTCATCGCCATCTCCTCCAGCTTATAGTCCCTTGGCGTTCCGTGAGATCGTGTAGACCTCGTCTACCGGGCTCACGAAGATCTTGCCGTCCCCAAAGGTCCCGTTCGTCCCGGTCCGTCCCGTTTCAAGAACAATCCTGATGACCTTGTCCTTGTCTTCATCGGGAACGACCATGATGATGAGAACCTTGGGGATCTCATCATAGACCATGCCGCCGATCTTGATCCCCTTCTGCTTGCCGCGGCCGACCACATCGACCATCGTTGCAGCGTTAAAGCCGGCTCCCGAGAGGTTTGCAAGGACTTCGTCTTTCTTTTCCGGTCGTACAATTGCCCGTATCAGTAACATGTCTCAGCCTCGTTGTCGCCAATTTTTTCATGCACGCATCTGAACAGTCTTTTTGGTACCTTTCAGGCAATCGCATCCAGGAACCCGTGCTGCATCATGAGCTCTTCGAGCCGGTCCTGGGTCATCGGGGTCGGTATGACAAACATCTTGTTGTTGTCGATAGCCTGTGCAAGGCTGCGGTACTCTTTTGCCTGGCCGGACTCCGGATCGAAATCTACGACCGTCTTCTTGTTGATCTCTGCACGCTGCACGAGGTTGTCACGCGGGACAAAGTAGATGAGCTGCGACCCGAGCTCTTTTGCAAAGGCCTCTAAAAGCGGCCGCTCGTTGTCGACTTTACGGCTGTTACAGATGATCCCGCCAAGCCGGACCTTGCCGTTTTTCGCATATTTCTGGATACCTTTGGAGATGTTGTTTGCCGCATAGAGGGCCATGAGTTCCCCGGATGCAACGATGTAGATCTCCTGTGCCTTGCCTTCACGGATCGGCATCGCAAACCCGCCGCACACCACATCACCAAGCACATCGTAGAAGACGTAGTCGAGATCCGGTGTATACGCACCGAGCGATTCGAGCAGGTTAATCGAGGTGATAATACCACGGCCTGCACACCCGACACCGGGCTCAGGGCCTCCCGATTCTACGCACATCGTGTTCTTGAACCCGGGTTTTAAGATCGCATCGAGTTCGATGTCGTCGCCCTCATCCCGGAGCGTGTCGAGCACAGTCTTCTGGCAGAGCCCGTGCAGGAGAAGACGGGTCGAGTCGGCTTTCGGATCGCAGCCAACGACCATGATCTTCTTTCCGGCCTCCGCAAGTGCTGCGACCGTGTTCTGTGTTGTAGTCGATTTGCCGATACCGCCTTTTCCGTAAATTGCTACCTGTCGTGTCATTTCCTTAATTCCTCCGTTCCACTTTTTTACCTGATAAGTTCCCAAAATCGCCGGTCTTACCCGGGGATCCGGTGTTTTTCATATTCCCCTTACCGCGTGCAGCGATTACCGGAGACCCGACAATTACCGGATCCTCTCCGTAATCCTTTCGGGAAGATCGGTGATTCTGTGATCCCGTCTCCCGCTGGCCGCCTTCGTCCAACTCCCGGTTCGGGACAGTGGGCTTTTCATACAGCATTACAGGGCGCGTGAATTGACACGACATCCCGTCTGCCGCATGTGAGCCTTTTCGTCATTCCGCCCAAGAGTAGATCGGCGACTTCAGACCTTCTGCAACGCCATAAGGATCGCCCTGGAGCGACCCACAATACCCTGCCCCGCTCTGCCGCAGTACAGGTGCACTCCTCTCGTGCGGCCGTAAAGTGAAGGCAAATCTGGTCTGTTGCATCATTCCTCCTTTTACACTAGATCATTACTTTACAAATATTTATATTTGGTAGTAGGAACATTCCTTCTATCTGGGTTAGATAATAAATAATGATCAATCAGGTAAAATGAAAAACGTCTTTTTGAAGAGGCTATCAGCGTAATTCAGCGTAATACTGCCTCCGGATCGGGGACTGGCAGTTTACAGATTAAATATACAACTTTAATTTTACCGAAAATAAGTACAATAACAATCCATATATCCTGCTACTACCCTAGTATTGCTGCACAAACCGGCAGTCCGGCCGGGGATTATTATTTCCCAACCCTGTGCGGAGGAACAGACCCGCCCATGATCACCCGTCATCATCTGGCCCTTGCCCTGATGTGTGCCCTGATCGTGAGCAGCGCATTCTTTTTTTCCAATCCCGGCCTGATGCTCCTTGTCACGGCCGGTACCTGCATCGGCGTCCTGCTTCCGGATATCCACATGACCCGGCCAAAACATTTCAAACTCCGGACCATCGCGTGGCTGATCGTACAGTTCCCCCGCCGGATCTGCGCCCCGCTCCTCTGTCGGATCTATGCGCATACGCATCACCCGGTACAGGATCCCGGTGACAAGCGGTTAATCCATTCCCTTCCGGGAGCACTCTTTGTCTTTGCATGCAACGCGGCACTTCTCCTAATCCCGGCATATATTACAGGAGATTCGTTTGTTACCAGCGCGGTCATAGTATTCCTTGCCGGAGTCTTTCTTGGCATTTCCCTGCACCTGATCGAAGACCTCTGCACGCGGAAAGGGATCTTCCCCCTCTTCCCATTCTCCCTGTGGACCATTGCCGGCTCTATCCGGCCCTGCGACAAGACCGATCCCCGGATCGGCCAGTACCACATCCAGCACTGCACGGTGCTTCTGGTCTTTTTCGGGCTCGACAGCACCGGGCTCCTTGCCCCGCCCCTCTTTATGCTCCTCTCTGTTCTTGGCCTCTCGGTCTGTCTTGCAACGATGATCTGGTTTTCCGATGCTGCCAGTCCGTCCGGCAAAACCCGGCACTGATGAACAGCGGTTGCCATTACCAACAGAACAATAACAAAAGTTTCGCGAACCGGGCAGGAACAGAGAAAAACAAATTTTCCCGGTCGGGAATACAGTTACTCTTTTGGCCGGTAACCCATTGCTTCGGCAAGGGCCACGAGCCCGGCCAGCTGGTCTTCCTGTTTTCTTGTCAGGCGGCCGGCCTCTCTGGATCAGCCGCCCGAGCTTGACAATCCGTATACGGTCTTCGCGCTTGAGCGACTCTGCGTGATGTGCCCACTTGATCAGGTCAAGCCACTGCCTGCGGTCGAATGCAGCACCAACCGTATGTTCTGTATCCTCCTCAACATCCTCTTCTGGTTCTTCCGGGGTTTCCTCGTCTTCCCCTTCCCCGGTATCCACTTCATCCGACTCACCCGGGGATTCTTCTGTTTCGGGCAGGTCATCTGCATCTGACAGTGCATCACCAGGTACCTGTTCTTCCATGGGGCTTGCAGGACTCTCCGGCTCTTCACCGCTTCCCGATAGATCGGCTTCCTGTACGGGTACCGCAATCCCGAACTCTCCCTGCACCGGAGGAACTTCCATAGTCCCGGGAATCACCGGCATTTCCGGTGTTTCATCTGCCCCGGGTATTTCCTGTTCCAAGGGAGGTTGCCCCGGTACCGCTGCCGCATCCGGCAGATCCCCGATGTCGAGCTCTTTTGGCTCTTCAAAGAAATCTTCCATTGTCATTAAGGAATGCCCGGCAGCTTCGTGTACGGCAAGCGCCTGCTGTACCGCCTCGGCACAACCACCGGGGATACTGTTTCATGAACCGGGACTACCGGCAGGTTGTCCGCATCTGTGGCGACCGGGGCAGCGGACCGGTCCCTGCCCGGCCCTGTTTTTAACCGCTGAAAGTTCGGTTTTTATTTCCTCGTACGCATGTTCGGCCGCCCGGCGCAGGTCCTTTTCCGATGCAAGAGCCGCAGAGATCTGCCCGAGATCCTCGGTCAGGGACTGGAGAGCAGCTTCTTTCTGGGCCTGCTCCCTCTCGGAGTTCCGGAGTTGCTCTTCAAGCGACCTCTGCCTCTCCTGTGCGGTTAAAAAATCGCGCTCCACGGTTTTGAACCGGTCGGCCAGCCCTGCAGCTTCCGTAAGCCCTGCCATAGCCTGATCGAGTTTTCCTGACAAAGTTTCACGGGCTTCACGTTCTTTTTCCAGTTCCCGGGATACATCTGCCAGTCTGGCCTGCAGTTCCTCACGGCCCGACCGGGTTTCCCCTAAGGTTTCTGCTACGGTTTTACGGGCTGTGCGTTCGTTTTCGAGATCCCCGGATAACTCATCGATCCTTTTCTGGAGCTCGCGTTTCGCCGACTCGGCCGCTTCGAGTGTTGCACGGAGGTTCTGCCCGATGTTCTCCTTTGCCTGCTCCGCAGCAGCAGCATTCTCTTCTGCCCCGTGGCGCAGGCGCCGTTCCGTCTCTAACTGCTCGCGTGCCTGCTTCCATTTCCACTGCGGCGGACCGGGCAACCTTGTCTGACTGGCCCTTTGCCAGTTCCATTGCGGCGAGCCGGTCGCTCGCGTCTTTGTACGCTGCCTGCGCCTCGTCCCGCGCCTTTCCGGCAAGGGAGAGTTCAGGACCCGCGTGTATCCAGGTCACTCCTGAGGCCCATCGATAGTTGCAGCCAGTTCCCGGAGTTCGTCGTTCTTGGATTCGATGCCGTTTTTCGCGTTGAGCTCGGCTGCGGCCCGCAGGCGTTTCTCTTCGTCAAGGACAACCGAGATCGCCTCGATCTGTCCCCGTGCCGAGAGAAGATCGTTTTCGAGCTGCCGCTTTTCCGCGGCAAGACGCTCTACGTCCCCCTCGCGGGTGGCAGCCTTCTCCCGTTCTGCCCCAAGCGATGTGGTCAGCGCATCGTATTTCTGCTGGAGCTCGTCATGGTGCCCGAGAAACGAGTCCCGCTCGGCAACATACCCGGCTTCCTTCTTTTCGGATTCCTGCCGGAATGTCAAAAAGTCCTGTTCGACACTCTCCCGCTGTTTTTGTTCCGCGCCAAGCTGGTCGGAGAGCCGCATGACTTCCTGGGACTGCTGCGTTGCCTTTGCCGTGATGTCCCCGATCATCTGCCGGAGTTCCTCTTCGGATTTTGCCTTCTCCTGGAGGATGGATTTTACTTCCTGCTCGGCAGTATCAGCACGGTTCCTCTCTGTGGCAAGATCGCTTTTCAGCTGCCCGATCTCGATTGTTGAGGCTGCAAGGGATTTCCTGGCGCCTTCGTGCTCGCCGCCAAGCGTGTCGAGCTGCTGCCCGAGATCCGTGCGCTCCGCGGAAAGTGCGGCAAGTTCCTTTTGTGCTTCCGCAAGTGCAGCCCGGGTCTTTTCGAGATCGGCATTTACCGATTCAACGTCGCCGCGGAGGGCATGCTCGAGTTCCTCCTTTTCAGCACCGAGCGTCCGCACCGCATCTTCTTCCTCCGCAAGGTGTGACCGGGTGGACTCCAGCTCCTCGTTTACGCGGGCAAGCTCGTCGGCTTTTGCCGCAAACGCTTTTTCGTTCTCACCGATACGGGTGCGCAGGGATTCCGCATCGTTTTTTGCAGCGGCAAGCGCCTTTGTAGCCGCGTCCAGCTCGTGGGATTTCCCACTCGTTTCGGTCTGGAGCCGGGCAACTTCTGTGGAAAGTTCGCGGGTCCGGTCCGAAACCCGGCTTTCGAGCGTGGATGTGAGCGTGTCGCGTTCGTCCGCAACCCGGGAAAGATCGGAGGCCCGGTTCATTGCGATCTCAAACGAGGAGAGTAAAAATTCCAGAAGTTTCCTGCGATCGGCCGTGATAACGTATTCCCGGTCCTCGTGCCGGATCTTGAACTGCGTTCGGATCTTATCCGGGTCCGGTTTTTCCACGGGCGATGCGAGCATCAGCTCGATGAGCGAACCAAGATACTGGGCATCCCATGGCCGGGCGATGAAGTTGTCCGCATTGCTGTCAAGGACGATCAACAGGTCTCCGAGGCTGGAAACACCCGTGATCAAAAGGACGGGGATGTTCCAGAGATCTGCATCCGCCTTGATCTCGCGGCAGGCCTGGTATCCTTCTTCATCCGGGCCGGAGGCGTTGCAGATGAGGAGATTGGGTTTTCCCATGCGGAGACGGTCCAGCAGTTCAAAAGATTCGGAAAAGGGAGTGATCCGGTATCCCTGATCGGTCAGTTGCCCGACGAGCTGCCGGGAATCGCGGGCATCCTTGGAGAGAATGAAGATGTCGATGACGTGTTCACCGTCCGAAACGGACGGGCTGTCTGCATCTGTGCCAGATGGGTCAGAATTCATCGCCATTTGCGCTCTTACACAAACTAAAGGTCTTATATTATATCTATGTTTATATCGCCCGGGGTTCTGCCAATGGCAATTTGGCCCGTTTTTTTAAGGAATTCCACAAAGACCGGGTCCGGAAGGTCATGCACATATGGTTAACCGGGACTCCTTATCGGACCGGTACGGATCAGAGTTTGTACCTGAGCAGCGCCGCAATCCCACCCAGTGCCACGAGCCGTTCACCGGGCTCGAACTCGGTCGAGAGCACCACGATCCGGGACTGCATCCGTTCGGCCCGTTCAAGGAGCGGGGCTGTTGCCGGGATCGTGCAGCAGCGAGTCGGCAATCAGTACCTCTTCAACTGCCCCGTACTCAATCGCATTTGCGACCTGTTCCCGCCCGTACGCCACCGCCCCGTCCTGAGCGATCCGCAGGAGCACCTCGTCCATCAGCCGCACCTCGCGCGAGAGCTGGAGATCGCCGATCATCTTTTCGAGCGTCCCGGTGCCGATCACGTCCTGCACGGCACCGCGGCCGATCCTCCGGGTCTCGACAACGACCGCACGCTCCATGGGCGGACAGTTCCGGTTCTTCGCGTGCCGGACAAAATCGTCCTTGATAAAACCCGGCCCGGCAATGACGAGTGGCCCGGTAACCTCAGTGATGCACTTTGTCACGGCATCGAAAAACGCCACCCGGTTGTCGGACTCGCCACCCTTTCCGCTCCCCGCGGTGACCGTGACCACGCTCTCGGGCCCGTACTGCCGGATCCGGAAGAGCTCGGCCTCGCCCTCTTCAATGGTAAGCACGTGGATGACACCAAAGAGCGACGATTTCTTTGCCCGTTCTATCCGTTCAAGATCGACCGGACGCCACTGCCGTATCACCGAGATCTCGTAGCCGGTCTCCACGTTTATCGTGTGATACGCTCCGCAGTCGATCCCGTGCTCGATGATGCCGGTGATCCGGAGCCGTATCCCGTGCTCGGAAAACTCGATCTTTTCGGCACGGACACCCAGCCGGACCGGCCGTTTCTCCACTTTCTCGGGACGGATCTTGTCGGTTGCAGATTCAACGCTCCTAAATGTCGTGGCAAAGACAAGGGATCCCGGCAGGACAAGGTGCTTTAGGTGCCAGAGGTCGTCGATGGTCTCGGGGATGAACCGGATTTCGCCGTAGTTTTCTTTTAGCTCCCCGCACTCCGCTTTCATGACGCCCCGAAAATATCGGAACCGCCGGGCGGGACAAATGCCGCAACCGATTCGGTGTTAAGATCCCCTTGAGGAGTTTCTGTTCGTCCGGGGAGATGTGCTCCTTTAACGAGCGGAGCACTTTCTTTGCCACATCGTTTGGCTCGAACTGCCCGGGCCGGATCTCTACAACGGTCTTTGTCCGCGAACGGATGACCTCGGGCGGTCCTCCGATGACAGCAGCCTGCGGTTCGAGCATAAGGCCGATACCCACCGCGAGCGGGACATCGCGGTAATACGTGCGTTCGCCCCGGATGATGAACGAACCGCGGCTGATGTATTCCCCGGACTCCGGCGTCTTGCTCACCTGGTCCGGCCGTACGGAAAACACGTCGGCCGAGAAATGCCCGCTCCGCCATGCACCGGAGTAGGACGCGGCAAACTGCGCAACCTCGTCCATCTTTTCGGTCTTTCCTTTCACAAGAATGACACTGGCCCCGTGCACGTCCGCGTGGAGGAAGAGATCGCCTCCCGTCATGTATTTTTTGACCAGTTCCTCGTTCTGCGATGCATCACGGCCACCCAGCACCACGACACCGTCGCTTGTCACAAACCAGCGGAACCGGTGGTACCAGAGTTTTTTCAGGGGCACAATGTCGCGGTGGACGGTTTTCTTCTTTGGCTTGACCGTCTTCATCGCAATGAGGGCGCCCTCTTTCTTTTTCTTGAATTTTTTTATGGTATCGTAATACCGGCCCGCATTCTGCTCCACGCTCTCGTGGACGAAGATCTTCACGGTCTTTTCGATATCGACACTGACCGCTGCCTCGCCCGGGTAAAATGCCACGATCTTTTTGGCATCGGCAGACGCGGTCCCTTTGAGGTGGCGCTCGATCTCCTGCCAGGAGAGCTGTTTGCTTGCCGCATCGAAGCGACGAGATGACCTGTGCAACGAACTGGTAGTTCTCGTAGATCGCATTTACCAGCTCTTCGTTCTTTTTGATCTTCTCATCGAATTTTTTGATAGCGGCTTCCTGGTACTTGTGGATCCGCTCTTCCTCGGAAAGTTTCGGTTTTGCGGCAACTTTGACCTTCTCGGCCTTGGTCATCGGGTAGAACGTTTCGAGCGCCGCAGAATACCCGGCATAAGGTTTACCGGTGCTGCTTTCCGCCCCCGCCCCCTCCGTGAGCGCGACCGGCTCACAGCTTTTTGCCGATACCACCGGGCAGACGGACTGGTGCACACGATCCAGAAGTTCCCGTATTGCCGCGTAGACCGCTTTTGGGTCAGCCTCCTTTGCCGGCAGGGACTTGTCGATCCCGGCCGTCCTGCAGACGTACTCTGCATACGTACCGCCAAGCATACAGGCAACTGCAAGAGCCCGCACGAGATCGCGGTCATCGACAGCAAGGACAGCGGCAAGATTCTCTTCGGACCCGGTCGGGTCCGTCCCGCTCATGCCATAGATGGCACCGGGAACAATATCCCGGTCCTTGAACCGGTGGTGGCGGAGCGGTTTGACGATTTTCCCCTCTTCATCGGTGAGGATTACGTTGCCCTCGTCAAAGAGTTCGATGATGAGCCGGTAGGTGGCCTCTCCTTTCCCGATCTCGAACGTCAGGATCCGTTCCAGGCCATGCTGCCGGATCGCAAGCACCTTGCCGCCGGAGATATACTTGCGCAGGAACATGGCAAACTGCGGCGGGTTTTTCGGGGCATCCGGGAACGCAGAAACAAGGTGCGCCCTTCGCCCGGCCTCGACAAGGAGCAGGTACCTCGCATGATTCTCGCCGTTTAAGCGGATGCCGAGCGTCCGGCTCTCGAACTGGTACACCTTATCGATCCAGAGCGGCAGCTTTGAATTGAGTTCACCGGTTACCGCCCGGAGATCGATCCCGCTCATTCCCTGCGTTGTTGCCATGGGCTATACCAAGATACATATGGCTTGCGCACTAAAAAATAAGACTACCAGGTGAACGGGATGACTGACGAAGTCCACGGCGAAGTGCAGGAACAAACAACGGAACAACCGGCACTTTCCAAGAAGCAGAAAACCAAGCTGGAGAAACAGGCCGACCACATCGAACGTATCAAACGGACGCTCACTGCCTGTCTCATGGGTATTTTTGTCGGCATACTGTCCTACTACCTCCAGATCACCGTACAGAGCGACATCGGCCTTCTCGCGTTCATGCTGATGCTCGCCGGCGTGGTTGTCCAGCGCCACATCTTCATCTTCATGCATATGGACGCCACAAAACTGGGCGCAAAAGACTGGTTCTACCAGGGCTTCATGACCTTTGCGTTCTGGTTCATGACCTGGACCATCCTGCTCTCCACGATGACCGTATAAAAATCCCCCTGCAATTTTTGATATCCATGAGAATAGCCATTGTTCACAAGGACCGCTGCCACGCAAAGAAGTGCGGGACCGAGTGTATCATCTACTGCCCCCGGGTCAGGACCGGGGACGAGACCGTAGTCATTGGCGAAGACGGCAAGGCAAAGATCTCAGAAGAGCTCTGTGTCGGCTGCGGTATCTGCATCAAGAAGTGCCCGTTTCGAGGCACTCGATATCGTGAGCCTGCCCGAAGAGCTCGAACACCCCACCCACCGGTACGGGCAGAACGGGTTTGCCCTGTACGGCCTTCCGATCCCGGTGCAGGGAAAAGGTAACCGGTATCCTCGGCGCAAACGGTATCGGGAAAAGCACTGCGGTAAAGATCCTCTCCGGGCAGCTCCGCCCCAATCTCGGGAACTTCGATGCGGAAGTGGACTGGGACGAGATCTTAAAACGCTACGCGGGCACCGAGCTCTTCGATTACCTCCAGTCCGTTTCAAAGAAGAGCAAGAAGATTGCCGGTAAAACCGCAGTATATCGATTTCATCCCGAAGGTTTTCTCCGGTACGATCCGCGACCTTCTTAAGACCACGGACGAGCGGCAGAAACTTTCCGAGATCGTCCCGGTCCTCAAGCTCGATGCAATCCTCGACCACCAGATCAATACGCTGAGCGGCGGCGAACTGCAACGGGTTGCAATTGCTGCCTGCCTTGCCCGGGACGCCGACCTCTACTTCCTCGATGAGATCACAGCCGTTCCTGGACATCTACCAGCGCATTTCGGCTGCAAAACTGATCCGGGAACTTGCCTGCCGAACGCCCGGTGGTAATTGTCGAGCACGACCTTGCAATCCTCGACATGCTCGCAGATACCGTGCATGTGGGGTATGGCAAGCCGGCGGTCTTGGTGTCATCACCCGGCCAAAAGGCGTCCGGGTGGGCATCAACCAGTACCTCGAAGGGTTCCTTGCCGAAGAGAACGTGCGTTTCAGGGACTCGCAGGTTGTCTTTGAGAAGCGGGCCCACGAGAAGGGATCGAAACGCGAGGATCTCGTGGAGATCCCGGCGATGACGAAAGGCTACGATACGTTCCACCTCACCATTGATGGCGGGACGATCAAGGCCGGGGAGGTTCTCGGTGTGATCGGGGCAAACGGCATGGGGAAGAGCACCTACGCAAAGCTCCTTGCCGGGGTCGAGAAGCCGGACACCGGCACCATGGACCTCAAGCTCCGGATCTCGTATAAAGCCGCAGTACATCAAGCCCGACTCAGTCGGACTCTGTCGAGATGTACCTGCGGAAATGCACGAGCAAATTCGATACCTTCGTACTATCAGCACGAGATCCTCGAACCGCTCTCGCTTACCTACCGATTCCTCCAGTCACCGGTCGATTCCTGAAGCGGCGGCGAACTCCAGAGAGTTGCAATCGCCGCCTGCCTCTCCCGCGATGCCGATCTCTATATCCTCGACGAGCCGAGCGCACACCTCGATGTTGAGCAGCGGGTGAAAGTGACCCGGCTCATCAAGCACCATGCGGAAGGAAAGGCGGTTGCGATCATGGTAATCGACCACGATATCTACCTCATCGATATGATCAGCGAGCGGATCCTGGTCTTTGAGGGCGAGCCGGGAATTAAAGGTACGGCCGTTGGCCCGTTTGCAATGCGGGACGGCATGAACCGGTTCTTAAAAGAGCTCGATGTCACGTTCCGCCGCGACCAGACCGGCCGGCCCCGGATCAACAAGCCCGACTCCTTCCTTGACCGGGAGCAGAAGAGCACCGGCGAATATTACTATTACGCGGCAGACGACGAATAACCGGATACTGCTGTTGCAGGATCGCACGACCTGCTGAGGATTTTCTTAAATCCTTGATTGGGCTCTTGAGGATTTTCCAAAATCCTTGATCCCGTTGCTCCGGATTTTCGAAAATTCCCAATCACGTTGATCCGGATTTTTTAAAAGCGCAATGCTGGTGCCGGCAATTTTTAGAAAAGATCGGCATCGCATCCTCCCCAAAACACCCGGCCCACAAATAATCATCACGGTTTCCCGACGGAGACTTGTCGGGTTGTGCGATTTTCCTGAAAAATGCCCGGGTTCGGGGCTGCGGATTTTCTAAAAACCGCGATCGCGTTGCTGAGGATTTTAGAAAAAGCGTGATTGGATTGCTGAGCATTTTCAAAAATACCCGATCGCACAACTCCGGATTTTCAAAAAACCATGGTCCCGCGGCCAAGGATTTTGTTTAAAACCTCCGGTCCGGACCGGGCAATTTAAAAAAAGTCCGGGCGGGGCGCCGGATAATTCTTAAAAAATCCTGATGGGATCCTGTTCAGACAGCATCAGAGGTCCCAACGGACAGGTACGTTTTTCCCGATCGGAATTGGTCTAAAACTTAAAAAAATGGAACTATGATACCAGAAACCCGTTTACTGGTTCTGGACCCTGGTAACGTTGACCAGTTTTATCGTAAAGGTCAGGTTCTGGCCTACGAGCGGGCTATTGGAATCGATCGTCACCGTCTTTGGCGTCACGTTGATTACCGTGATCCTGCTGTTGGAATTAGGTAACCCGGTCGTGGATAATGTACGCCTGGCCGGCAACAAACGTAACATTTTCCAGCGGGCCGGTGCGGTTTACGATCTGGACAAGGCCCGGGTCATAGGTCCCGTAGGCTTTTTCCGGCGGGAGCGTCACGGTCTTTTCCGAATTCAGTGCCATGCCGGAAACCGCGTCTTCAAACCCGGGGATGATCGTCGAGTTGCCGAGCGTAAACACCAGCGGTTCTGTGGAATTTATATTTGAATCAAACACCGTGCCGTTGTCGAGCGTCCCGGTATAATAGACGCCAACAATATCGCCTTTTATTGCAATCTGCGGCGTGAGGAGGAAATAGGCACCCAGTGTTGCGAGGATCAGTACCACCGCAACACCGACGGTTATTACCAGTTCCTTCCGGTGATTCTTCTTTTCAGTCTCTTTTTCAGGCTCCTTTTTTGCACCCGCATTACCCTTATCTTCGGGAACATTCTCTTTTTTCTCTTCAGGCACAGTAGTTTCGGCCGGTTTTTCGGTATCGGTCATTTTGTAACCCTCCTTTGACAATATGTTGCCCCAGAGTTTCGCGCTCCAGGGGAAAAAGTATGCTGGTCGCCCGGTTGCAGGTAAAAAAACCGGTGTCGGGCGTATTCCACTTCTTTTTAAAGCGCACAAATAATGAACAAAAACGGGAAAAACTGCAAAAACCGTGTCGGATGTTTATGCAAACATCCGGCCTTCGAGATCGGCGACTGGCCTGGAGAAATCCAGCCGGACCTTCTCGATAGCTGCCAGGAAATCTTCGCGGGTGATCGCTTCCCGCTCGTTTCGTATCGCAAACATACCGGCCTCCATGCAGACTGCCCGAAGGTCGGCCCCATTCCTGCCCTCGGTCAGGGATGCGACCTCGATAAGGTTAACCGAATCGTCAATTGTCAGCGAACGGGTATGGACTTTTAGGATCGAGAGCCGGCCCTCTTCATCGGGCAGCGGGATCTCAATGATCCGGTCGAACCGGCCGGGCCGGAGCAGCGCCTTGTCGAGGATATCGATCCGGTTTGTCGCGCCTATGATCTTCACGTCGCCCCGGGTCTCAAAACCGTCCATGCCTGCCAAAAGCTGCATGAGCGTACGCTGGACTTCGCGGTCCCCGGAGGTATTTGCCTCGGTCCGGCTCGCTCCTACCGCATCGATCTCATCGATGAAGATAATGGTCGGGGCTTTCTTCTTTGCAAGGTCGAAGAGCTCGCGGACAAGCCGGGCCCCTTCCCCGATATATTTCTGGACAAGCTCGCTTCCCACGACACGCATGAAGTGGGCGTTTGTCTCGTGGGCGACCGCCTTTGCAAGGAGCGTCTTTCCCGTCCCCGGCGGGCCGTAGAGCAATACGCCCTTCGGCGGTTCTATCCCGATCCGGGTAAAGAGCTCGGGGCGTTTTAAGGGGAGCTCGACTGCTTCGCGGATCTCGTTTATCTGCTTTGAAAGGCCCCCGATATCGGAATAATTCTCCTGGGGGGAGTCCACGAGCTCCATGCCGTAGACCTGTGCGTCAAACGACCCGGGCAACACTTCTACGATAGCAAGCGACTGCTGGTTGAGCGTGCACCGGGCACCGGCCTTGAGATCGTCCGGCTTGATGTTCGGCGAACTCCGGACAAGGAATTTCGGCCCGGCGCTGCTCCGCACGATAACCCGGGACGAATCGACCACGTCCACGACGTTTCCCACAATAAGCGGCGGGCTTCGGAGCTGCTCGCTCTCGCTCTTGAGTTTCCTGACCTCACGCTCGAACCGGATCTTCTGGGTCTCGATATACCGCTTGTCCGCCTCTACCTGGCGGAGCTGTTCGCGGAGTTCGAGATTGCGGGACTCTAAGTTATTGACCCGTTCGAATCATCTGGGTCTCGAGTTCGTGCTTGTCGTTTTCGATCTGCTGGAGCTGGTCCCGGAGCTGTTCGGAGATCGTACGGTACAGGCGGCAGAGCTCTTCCGGAGTCTGCGGTTCGGCCGTATCGCGGAGAATGTCGCCCATTCCGTTCCTCAAATAGGTATATAGGGAAATCGCCATATAAAGTGTTTGTGAGAATATGCAGTGTGAAATGTGTGGCGAAACAATCCGCGGCGCCCCGAAGCTGATCCGCGTTGAAGGTGCGGAACTCCAGGTCTGCGCCCGTTGCGGGAAGTTCGGCACCGAGGTCCAGCAGCCCCGCCGGACCGATGTGCCCCGCCCTGCTGCACGGCCCGGCATGGCAGGCCGGCCTGTAGCTGTACCGGTTCCCGGACAGCGTAAACGGGACATGTTCGATTACATGGAAGGCGAGATTGTCGACGATTACGCAGCCCGGATCAAAAACGCCCGTATGGAAAAGGGCCTGACCCAGAAGGATCTGGCTCTCCAGATGATGGTCCGGGAGCTTTTAATCAAGAAGATCGAGAAAGGCGAACTCATCCCGGAAGAAGAGGTCAGGAAAGAAACTCGAAAAAGTGCTCGGGATCAAAGCTCGTGGACACCATTGCCGGCGATGCAGAGAGCAAGGCACAGGCAAAGATCACCCAGACGCTGGGCGATCTCACGATCATCAGGAAAGCGAAGAAATAAGGAAAAACGGATTTTTTAAAAATTCTTTTTCTCCCCGTAATGAGGGGAATTAATCCGGGCTTTTCGGTTATTTCTTTACAATGATGCTGTGGGCACCCGGGTCGACGCGGTAAGACGTGGGACGGTCGAGCAGGTCGAGCGCGTTGATGTTCGCGTCATGGAGTTCCTGGTAGTTGAACGATTCGTACTTCATATCCCCGCGTTCTTCCCAGAATACAACGATGCCGTTCTCCATCTTCCGGCTCATGGCGATTTGGTACATGATCTCCAATCCTCAATAAGGAGTAATCAATGTTTCTGTAGGGACAAGAGGGGTATACTTAGGGAGTCTTTTTTTCAGGTTCAACTACCGGGTGACAGATGCCTACGGCTCGTGGCAGGGGATGTAGTGACAAGCTGCAGGCAGTTCCGGATCGCGTCAGCTTTTCCGGTCTTCCAGGGCCCGTGCAAACCGCGACCGCTCCAGTGCCGTTCCCAACTGGAGACCGAGTGCCGCAATGGTGTCGAGGCTTGCCGGGAGATACTGTTTCTCTTTTGGGCTTCCCATGTTGAGCAGGACCTCGACCGTGTCGCCAATCCGGAATGGGAATGATGAGGAATCGTGCGGACGCTGCTTTTTTGCACGGCAGGATCGAGAGTGGCAAAGGCTGGGGAATTTTGGGTCAGGTAGATGACCGTCTTTTTGGCAAACGCCTGTTCGAACAGGGTGTCGAATACGCCGGAGACGCACATTTTTTCAAGGCTTTCGGGCATGTTCTTTTTCACCCGGGGGACCATAACGTCTTTTTCGTCTTTTATATACACGCAGCCCATCTCAAAGCCCAGTGTCTCCATCACGGCCCCGATACTCCGGGAGAGAAGCGCCTCCTCGTCCCGCTCGTCGTTTAAGATCGCCGAGAGCCGGTTCTGGGCAAGGAGCGTGTTGACGTACTCATTGCGTTCGCGGTCAAGGCGCTGCATTTTCAGGACGCTTGCTACTTCGTCGGCCACGATCTCGATAGTTCCCGATATCCGCAGCGGGGACCTCGTCATCGGTCAGGAGAAGGATCGTCCCGACCGCCTCTTCACCCTCAAGAATGGGGACGGCAATAGCCCCGGTAATCTCCTTTCCCCCGGAAGCGCAGCAAGTACGGAAAATGCCGGGTCGTCCTTTCCTATGGCTGCGGTTGCAAGGGATTTCCGACAGCGTTCTGCGATGGATGCAAGCACCGGGAGTGCCGCAGCCGGGACCGGCAGGTCCGAGTACGCGACCCTTATTGCATCGAGAAAAACAATACCCGCCCGGCAGGGCACCAGCCGTTCCCGGATCCCTTTGACTGCCACGCGGAGGAGTTCCTCTTCGGTACGCGTTGCCCCGGCCGCCCGGATGATGTAGAGGAGCGAGGCAAGATCGCCTTTTGTGCGTTTCCAGCCGGCAAGATCCTCGCCGATCACCTGCAATGCAGCCCGCAGGCCCCGCGGGAGGCGGGAAGAAGAGAGAGAGGTGATACCTGCGCAGGACGCCGGTCTGCTTCTTTAAGGCAAGGTCGAGGCTGACCGGTTCGCCGCCACTGTTTTTCCCCGAAAGTGCTGCTGCAAGGAGTGCCGCTTCTTCGGACTGCAGGAGGTCACGCAGGGTGGTGGCACCGGAAAAGAGCGATTCTGCAGGCCGGTTTCCTGACAACGATCGTGGTATCCGCAAGGATGGTGAAAACAACGGTACCGGGCGTATCGAGCCCGGCCTCCAGCCCGGCGCGGTGGAGCAGCGCGGCATGCAGCTCAAAGGCGCGGGAAGCAAGTTCTGGAAATGCCTGCGGAAGTACCAGCCGGGGAAAGGGAGGATTCCGTGGCCCGGCCGTTTTTTACCATCCAGAGCTTGTTCCTCCCGATGATACGGTACCCAAGGACGCCCTTTTCATGGAGTGTATTGAGATACTTGAGCACGGTTGCCCGGCTCTTTCCCGTGCCAAGAGCGATCTTGTCGAGCATCCCTTCTTCGGGAGGATTTGCGCCGAGGTACGAGACTATCAGCTGCTCGGTCTCGGTTAATGGTTCGGGCCCGGGGCCTGCGGGGGACATCTATACTATATAGTCTAACTCTTCCCAGATAAGGTTATCTCCGTTTTGCATGACTGTAATTCTATTAGGGTGTTCATCTTATGGAACTCAAAAAAGACGATACAGTCAAAACATTTATATTGTATCGTATGGATCAACATATTTAGACAATATAGTATAAACTCCCGGCCCCGCCGGGAGCACGGAGATTGAACCATGAAGTATGAATCACTCTCAACGGATCTGATCGGACTCCTGGGACTCAAAGGCAGCCCGGTCGCGGTAAAGCTTGCAAAGACCCCGGCGGATATCCCGCAGGGCTACCAGAAGATGAGCGAGAAGCACCGGCACTGCCAGTTTGTGCAGGACGCACGGCTCAAAGGTACCATCGGATACGCAACCAAAGCAGAGCATCTCTGTAAGGGCGGGGCTGCAGTCATGGGGATCGAACCATCGCCCGAACTCGTAGCCGACGGGACCACCTACCAGAAACTCGGGAACTTCAAGACCGTCGAGGGCGCCGTTGAGACCGTGAGCGCCATCCCGAAAGTCAGTGAACAGTTCTATGCATCGGTCTATGCGCCGCTCGAAAAGGCAGAGTTCGAGCCCGACGTTGTCGTTATTGTTGCGACACCCCGGCAGGTACTCCGGCTCTCGCAGGCCTACCTCCATGCAACCGGCGGCCGGTTTGCTGCCGATTACTCGGGGATCCAGTCGCTCTGCGCCGATGCAGTGGTCGCGGTCCGGGAGCGGGGCGTGCCCAATGTGACACTTGGCTGCAACGGTTCAAGGAAGTACTCGGGGATTGCAGAGGACGAAGTGATCTTCGGGGTCCCGGTAAAAGATCTGGAAAATATCGTTGCGGCATTAAAGACGTTCAGGGAAAAGTGGGGGTAATATGGTCAGAACCATCAAGGCCCTGGGCATCAGGGCCCCGAATGCGGGATTCCTTGCCGCAAACGTTCTCAAAAACCCCCAGACCCCGGGCGAAGAAGTCCGGTTTATCGTGAGCCCCGGGGCAGAAGCCGGCATGGATACCATGGCCCGGAAGTACGGATACACGGCAGAGATCGCAAAAGGTGAGAAGGAAGTGGAGGTCCGCATGGTACCTTCGGGAAAAACCACTGAAGAGATCGATGTAACGGGAGAGACCTGCCCCGGACCGGTTATGATCGTGGGCGACAAACTCTCGTCCCTTGGCATCGGCGAGCGGCTCAAAGTCAGGAGCGCAAGCGCCGATACGATTGCCGATGTCTCGGCTGCGGTGACGGCATCGGGTTCGCTCATCCTCAGCCAGGGAAAAGAGGGAGACCGTAACTTCATTATCGTGGAAAAAGCCGAGAAGAAGGCGGTTGCGGCAGGAACTGCGGCCCTTGCATCAAAGGACCGGGTAGTAGTAGCCCAGAGCAACGGGATCGGGAACGCCGAACGGGCCTATGCCACGTTCATCTTCTCGAAAGTCGCGCTCTCCATGGGAAAGGAAGTGACGATCTTTCTTTTGATGGACGGCGTCGGGATCGCCCGGAAGGGAAATGCCGCAACCGTGAAGCACCCGGCGTTTCCGGTCCTCTCCCAGTTAATGGACGAGGTGATCAAGGCCGGGGCAAACGTTTATGCCTGTGAACTCTCGGCATCGTTCAGGGGAATAAAAGAAGCCGATCTCGTTCCCGGGGTCAAGCTTGCCGGGGCTGCAACGTTCATCCAGCTCCTTTCCGATCCGGGCAATGCCGTGGTGAACTTCTAGGAGGAGGGAAAAAGAATGGACATTACCTATCTTGTAACTGGCCTGGCGATCCTTGTTTCGGCCATGGCAACCGGTTTCATCATCTTCCGGATGCAGGGCATGCACCTTATGGCGCACTTTGTGGCGATCATCTTAGCGCTCATCGCAACGCTTGCAGCGGTTGTGACCGGGATGACCGCAGCCGTTTACGCGGCCGTTGTCCTTCAGTTCATCGTGACCATCACGGCCTATACCCAGCTTGCACCGACCTTAAAGGACAGCTTCCAGACCTCGCCCGGCTACAGCGCCCACCTTGCCATCGTTACAATGCTTCCGGTCCTTGCCCTTGCCGGCCTGCTGCTGTGACGGGACAGGCGCTTCGCGGTAACTCAAAAACAGCACGCTAAAAAAGATTTTCGAAAGGGGCAGGAATCCCCCTGCTCCCCACCCGGGAATTCCCTGTAGCGGGATTCCCCGGTGTACCGGGTCACTTCTTCTGCCCGGACCCTTTGCTTTTCTCAGCCTGTTCTTTTTCCATCTCTGCCTTTGCCTTCTCCACCTCGGCTTTTGCCTTTGCAAGGATGTCGTCAAAGGATTTGCGGACGTTCTCTGTGGTATCTTTCACGGACTTTTCGATATGCTTCCTTCCCTCGTCTGTTCCCACGAGGTCGTGGGTAACCTTTGCCAGATCGTCCATTGCGGAGATGACCGACTTTGTCGCAGCGGCGAAGCGGACATCGATCGGATTCTCTTCTTTTTGGGGTGCGGCCGGGTCTTCGACCCAGATCCCATTCTCAAAGTGTCCTTTCTTTTCGGCCATAATAATCACGGGATACTGATTTTCATTTTTCTGCCCTGAAACTAGATATGGCTTCCTAAAAGGAAAGTATTCGTGGAATTTGCAAACGGTCGTGGATTCCAAAGAGACCGCCGCAAATGATGTCGTACGAAGGAATCGTACCCGGTCGGCCATAGCCTTTGCTGCCTAAAGGAGCGGCGCGTAACAGGATTGTACGATCTGTTCACCGCAGGACTCATCATCCCTCAAAACAAAAATTAATCAGGTACTTACTGGTATGGCACACTTTCCTGTCCCGGGGTCGGGCCGCGAGCGGCTCGAAGATCTCTCTACCGACCAGCTCTTCGGGCTCTTTGCGTTTTATGCAGCAAAGAAAAGTTCCGCTGCCGTCCCGTCAAAGGATCTTGCCGAGGCCTGGGGCCTTCTCTTTCGGGGCTTTACCTTGCCGCCGAAGAACTGGTAAGTGCGATGCAGTCCGGAGACCACCGGCTCTCACCGGATCGTGAAGAGATCCTCACGGGATTTATCCGGGCCGACTGCCACAGCGGAGGGGCGTTTGTCCTTGCCGTAGCACGGAGCGGGGGAAAAATCGACCGTGCAGCGCTCATCATGCTTGCCGACCTTTCGGATCTTGGCAGTGTTTCATCCGGCGGGTCGACTGCACTCCACCTCCTTGCCGCAGCCTGCGACCGCCGGGTCCGGCCGGTCCTCATCGAACGGGCAGGGAAAACAGCGCTCAGCGGAATCTTTGACGCGCGGGGGATACCGGTCCTTTTTACCATCCTCGGGTTAAGCGACATTAACCGGCAGGATATTGCCGCTGTCGAGAAAGTGTTCTCTAAGGACGAGCTGCGGGCGATAAAGTGCAGGAACCGTGCGGGAAGGAACGGTCTCCAGATGTACACCGAAGTCTTAAGGGGACTCAAGACGCACGAGCCACGCGAGAGGAATGCATTTGCCATTGCACGGGCAGTAAAGAACACAAAACTCGGCGGATCCGGCATGCGGCCCGGGCCCCGGAACGCCGCCCGGCAGGATGCACGCCACCATGCGAGGGACGTGATGGGCGAGAGCACACCGGGGGAACGCGCCGGAGAGGGAACGCCCGACATTTCAGAGCGCTACGGAGACCTGACCACCTCCCCGCTCGATACGTTCGGGGGACTGGCACGGAAAAAAGGCGGGACGTAGCCTGCACCTTTTTGGTTTTTTTAAGGATTATCCGGGAAAGGTACCTGTATATTCTGAGACAAACAGGTACGATCTATGAAGCAGTACCGGATTGCCGTGATTGTCGGAAGCCTGCGCAGGGATTCGCTTAACCGGAAGCTTGCCGAAGGGCTCATCAGGCTCGCACCGCCTGATTTTTCCGGCGAATTTGTCCGGATCGGCGACCTGCCGCTGTATAACCAGGACGAGGACGAGCACCCGGCCCCTGCGGTTGTCCGCATGAAAGACGAAATCTCTGCTGCGGACGGCCTTCTCTTTGTCTCCCCCGAATACAACCGTTCGATCCCGGGAGTGCTCAAGAACGCGCTCGACCAGGGGTCGCGCCCGCAGGGAATGAATGTCTGGTCAGGAAAGCCGGCGGGGATCATAGGGGTTTCAACCGGCGCCATCGGGACGGCAATGGCCCAGCAGCATCTTCGAAACGTCCTCTCGTATCTCGATGTTGCCGTGATGCGCCAGCCCGAGGCTTACCTCCAGATGAGGGAGGGTATGTTCGATGCTTCGGGCAGTATCGGAGCGGCAAGCCGGGCCTATCTCCAGAACTGGATGGACCGCTACGCGGCGTGGATCAGGAAAAATACCGAATGAGGGGGAAGCCCCCAAAAATATCAGCCCCGAACCAGCCGGGCCCCGAGTTCGTACGCTTTTTTGCAGTCGATCGGGAACTGTTCCTCCCGGTGTTTTTTCTTTGCTGCCGGGTCGAAGAGCGAGGACTCGTACTTTGAGTAATCGTCAAAGAGTACCGTATCGGTGATCCAGAGCGATTCGCAGGCCCCGAAGATCCGGGCCATCGCCTGCTCGGTCACCTGCTCGTTCTTGTCGTACCCCCATTTCCTGTACCATCGGTTCTGCTGCCCCGGCGGTGTAAATAAACCCGGTCCGGATCTTTTTTGGGAAGAGTGTTGAGCGCGGTTTGTCGTAGACGGAGTAGGGATACATCAGCCGTTCGAGAAACGACCTCGTCATCCCGGTGGTGAGCGAGAAATAGATGGGCGAGCCAATCAGGATTGCGTCGGCTTTCTCTGTTTTCTTTAAGACCGGTGCAAGCCCGTCCTTTACCGCGCAGTGCCCGTAGCTCTTTCCGCCGAGCCGCTTGCAGGCAAAACAGCTGGTGCAGCCCTTGTAATCGAAGTCGTAGAGGTGAACGAGTTCGGTTTTTGCGCCTTTTGATTCCGCTCCTTCCATGGCGTGCCGGAGGAGCGTTGCTGTACTCCAATTCTTCCGGGGACTGCCGTTGAATACAATGAGTTTCATTTTTTCCCTCTTGCGGAGGTTATCCGTAATCTCCTCTTTTTAGTGCCCGGGTAATAGAGTGAGCAGTAGTCCGGAGGAAACAAGGTTGCAGGGAGGAGAGTTCCCGCAGGGGAAAAAACGGCGAACCGTAGGACGGGGTTAATCCGGATGGTGCCGGGCGGTACCGGGACCGGTATGCAACAGCCCCCCCGTCCGTATCGTCTCGCGCCACCGGGCCCACTGCTCGTCGATCTCGCGGACATATGCCGCAGACTCCCGCTCCTTTTCGTCGGGCACGATGATCCCGGCAATGCCGCCGTCACGGAACCAGAGACGGCGGGAACCCATGAGCGCAAGCACGGGATCGTGGGTTGCAATAAAGGTGATCTTCTCTTTTTGTACCAGGAGTTCGAGCGCCCGTCTCCGGTCAACCCCGGCGTTCTCGATCTCGTCGATAAGAACAATCGGCGAGGGGCTCAGGAGCGCCGTATCGGCGATCATCAGCGCCCGGGACTGCCCGCCGCTCAACTGGGTGACCGATACGGTCCCGGCAAATTTCTCGCCGCTTAAATCGTTTGCCGCGGCAAGGATCGCCCGGACAATCCCTTCGGGATCCGGGCTGAGCCGGGACTCTGCATGGAGCATGAGGAACTCTTCTGCCGAGAGATCCACAATAAAATTCATCTGCTGCGAGAGCTGGGCCACCAGTTTCTGTCCCGTGGCCCGTACCACCGACGGGTCGACGGGCGAACCGTTGATGAGGACCCGGCGGCCGGTAACGGTGTCGCCCTGTGCAAGCGACTCGATGTCGGCCAGAAACCGGCTCTTTCCCGAACCGGTGGGCCCGACAACACAGGTTATGTCACCGGCCCGGCAGGTGAGTGTCTGATCCTCCGCCCGTCCGTACTTGTTCCTGCCTCCGGTAACGGTCAGTGAGCGGACGCTAGCAGGTTCCATACCGTTTCCTCCTCACGTTTTCTCCTCCTCTTTTCTGGGGAACTCCATGTGCCGGACATTTCCTATCTGGTAGGTGTTTCCCACCCGGGTCTCCCCGAGGCAGTAAGAGCAGAGCGCTGCCGGCATGGCAAACCGGAGCTCGGAGCCCGCAAACGATTTCGTATCGGGGATCTCCCTGATATACCGCATCAGGTTGTGATTCCCTGGCCGGTAAGGCCGTTTACCATCACGATACCGGCCCGGGGATTTGCGCGGGAGACACGGAACGCAAACACCTCGCGCTCGGCCTGGGAGACGATATCGCCCTTGGTGACGACCACGATATCTGCGAGCCGGAGCATCGGCCCGATCTTCTTTGGCGTGTTGATTCCGGAGAGGACGTCGATGACGCAGATCGCCGTGATGCCCTTAAGGTGGGGCGAACAGCGGCAGCAGAGGCCGGCGCTCTCGGTGACAAGGAGGTCGAATTCTTCCTTCTTTCCCCAGGCAACGCAGGCTTCGATGTTTGCCACAAAGAAATGGTCGGGGCAGAGACCGCCCGACAGACCGGTGCATACCGGGATCTGTGCCCTGCGGTAGATCTCCCCGTCATCGGACGAGATGCAGTCGAACTTGGCAACCCCCGCACGGACTCCTTCTGCCTGCGCTGCCTGTATGAGGTGGAGGATGACGGCGGTTTTGCCGGACGAGGGCGGGCCGGCAACGGTGATAAGTTTCATGAATAGTTCCCGGAAAAGCCCGCGGCAAATTCTCGGCTGACCCGTTCGGTCTCTTTGCCGATATCGTGTCCGCGGATATAGTCCCACCCGATCCAGGAAAACGCCGTGTCGCGGGGAACGCATGGGGTGACTCCGGGCACCATGCTCGGGAAGTGCACGCCCGAGAGGAGGCGAACCTGTCTCTTTTCCTGCAAGGAACGAGATCAGGGGGTCGAGATCTTCCCGGTGGTCGCGCTTTACGATCATGGTGACGGGGCTCACAATGGCGCCCTCTTCCGGCCAGACGATCGTGACGTCTTTGGTATTCTTTGCAAGGTTTGCAAAGAAAAACGGCATGATCGAGATCGCCGGACCGCCGGCTTTTGACCCGGCGTTTTTTACCATCTGGGCCGGGTGGACGGCGGAAGCGATCGAGCGGGCAAGCATGCGGATACCTTCAAGACCCATCTCCTTATAGAGCGTGAGAAGCACGGTCTCGCAGAAGAACCCGTCCTGGCCCCGGATCGCAACCGATCCTGCAAACTCCGGGCGGAGGAGATCGGTCCAGCGCTCCGGAACCTTCCGGTCCCCGATACGGGTATTATCGACCACCATGACCTCGATGTTTGTGCCAATTACCGAGTAGTGCCCCTCCGGATCGGTAAGATCGAGACGATCGTATGTCGGGGAAGTGTGTTCTATGACATCGGAAAAATATCCCTTCTTTTTGAACCGTTCGAAGAAATCGCGGTGGTAGTAGCCGTTCAGGCCCGGGGAGATCACGACATCGGGCATGTCGGTGAGGTCTTTGAATTCCGGGATATGGGTGTAGTATGCAAGCTGGTTGTTCGCATTGGACTCGATAAGGTACGAGAACGGCGGTTTCCCGTCCCATTCGCGGGAGACAAACTGAAAAAACGTGGAATCGAACGGGATCTTGACCGGGCAGGGCATGAGTCCCAGGAACTGGAGGTCGCGCTGGTTGTAACTCCGGGCTGCAAGTGACTGTTTCACCATGGTGCGGTACGCGGCAGCGTGCTCTTTTGCAAGCGCGATGAAGCCTGCGCAGTCGATATTCTTGTCGCGGAGCGCGTCTTCAAGGGTGAGGTAGACCGCCTTCTCCGACCGGCTGGGAACATCCCTGAGCTCGGCAAGACCATACGACTCGAAGAGCTGCTCCAGTTCCGGGTACCGGGAGAGCACGGACCGGATGGAATGATGCGGGACAATATACACGGGATCGTCGGTGTTTTCGTTCATGTGTCGCCTCTTTTTTTATCGTGGGCTATACTGCCGGAACGTATGAGATCTGGATCAGTATTCCTGCAGGACAGGAGATACCCTGTGTACCGGCCCGCCACCTTGCGATCCTCCCCTAGCGTGAATCCACTGAAACAGAGAACTTTCGCTCCCAGGGCGGGTGGAGAAACTCGTGGACACTCATGTTGACCGGGTACCCGGACCGTCCGGCAGGACTATTCGGTTTCTGGCCGATCAGCATGGTAACCCCGTCGTCAGTCCTGAACGGATCGGGGATCTTTACGGTCCGGATGACTTCCATACCGGCCAGCGTGAGCGCTTCAACGTACCGTCCGGTCACAAACGGGCGGGGTACGCCGCCCCGTCTCCGCCACTCCGGTTCATCGGAGAATCGCCACATCCTTCCTTCCAGGTCCCGGATGCAGTCCTTTTCCCGCTTCCCGTCACCCCCCTGGACATTGACAAAGTACCCGCCGGGGTTGAGCGCTGCGCAGATCCGCGGGAGCATCTCGGGGCGTTTGCCGCAGGGTGTGGAAGACGAGAGGATAATGTCGTACCCCCGGCCAAAGTCGTCCCGGAAGAAATCCCCTCCTTTCGTGGAGACCTGGTGTTCTGCACCATAATGGGCGATCGTGTCGCGGGCCGCATCGATCACTTCGGGAAGATCGAAAACCATGCATCGCATGTCCGGGTTGAGCCGGGCAAGTGCAATGGCGTACAGTCCGTGGCCTCCCCCGAGATCGAGCATCCGCGGGGCCTCCGGTAGCCCGGGAAGCTCCATAATCTCCCGGACCACGGTCTGGAGCCTTCCCGTGAGGGCATTTGCGGCCATGGACGGCAGTACCATCGTGAGGAAGAATTCCTTCTTGTCATAGGAGACCGGCCCGGTCCGGATAATATCGGGGAGCCGCAGCCAGAGTTCGTGCGTGCGGATCATGAGTTTTTTTACGTATTCTTCCTGCGAGTAGGGTGAGTCGCGCCCGAGAAATGCCGTTGCACCGGGCGTATTGACGTACCGGTCCCCGGTTTTTTCGACAAAACCGCAGGAACACAGGACCTCCAGGAGTTCCGGGATCTGGTCTGAACCCGGGTAGTGCTGCGCCACGGTTGCACTTGTGACCGGAACGGTGAGATGGTCGAACAGGCCGATGCTTGCCGCACTGGCCAGCGCGAAAAACCGGTATGCCTCCGATGCCATGCTGTTGATCTTTGTATAAAACTCGTCAGGATCGGGTTCGGGAGGCAGGATAAACGAGCGGCGCACCGCATCTTCATCCGGGTTCCCGGTCAAAAACGAGCCCTTTTTGCCCCGGTATACAGACAGGTCTGCAGGCCGGGACATATACTGAAGAGATCGCTGACACGGGATACACATACCAATGTATTACAATTAATTTTATTAATATATTCTGGAAGTGTACTTCCATCATACCATTATTAAATAATATACAACCACACATCTTATCAGGAACTGGTCCGGGGAAAAATTCCCGGTAAAACAAGGATAATGCTCCTATGGATCTTCCCCTGATATACCTCAACAATGCAGCAACGAGCTGGCCCAAACCACCGGGTGTGATCGCTGCCGTGGACGAAGCGCTGCGCCTGCCGTTTTCCGAGACCGGGCGATCTGCCGGCGGACTGTCATCGGACTGTGTTGCGGATGTACGCGGAACAGTTGCCCGGTATCTTCACGCACCGGATCCCAATCACGTGATATTCTGTGCAAATGCCACCGATGCCCTCAATATGCTCATCCAGGGATTTGCAAAAAAAGAGGGAAAACCCTTCCATGTCATTACCACAGAGACCGATCACAATTCCGTGATCCGGCCGTTGCGGACGCTCGAAGCCGAAGGTCGGTGCCGCGTCACGGTAGTTTCCTGCACGGGCAGCCACGTGGAGCCGGCCGCCGTTGCCGGGGCAATCAGGCCGGATACCCGGCTCGCGGTGATCTCGCACGGGTCAAACGTCCTTGGTTCCGTGCAGGATATCGCCGCTATCGGCAGGCTCCTGCAGGAGCGGGGGATATTTTTATTGCCGACGGGGCGCAGACCGCCGGTCTCGTACCGCTCGATCTCGGGAAACTACCGGTCGATGCGTTCGTTTTTACCGGCCACAAGTACCTCTTCGGGTTTCCCGGCACCGGCGGGTTCTACCTCCGCGATCCTGCACGGATCCTCCCTACCCGGCAGGGCGGGACCGGGACGGATTCCAAAAACCCGTTCCAGCCGGAGGGCATGCCGGAGCGGTTCGAGGCCGGGACGCACAATTACCCGGGGCTTGTCTCGCTTGCCGCAGGGATCGCGTTCCTGGAGCAGACCGGGGCCGATGCCGTGACCCGGTGTATCCACAAACAGACGGCGATCTTCCTTGAAGAATTCCTGGCAACCGATGCGATCACGGTCTATAACCCGGCGCCCGAGCTCCCGGTGATCTCCTTTACTATCCGGGGCCTCGGAAACGACGACGCGGGTTTTGTCCTCCGAAAGATGTACGGGATCGTTACCCGGACCGGCCTGCACTGCGCCCCGCTCATCCATGAGAGAATCGATGGCGGCAGCGGCTGTATCCGGATAAGCCCGTCGGTCCTGACACCGAGGGTGGACTGCCGCCGTGCCGCGGAGTGCATCCGGGAGGTGGCGGACCGTGCCAATAGCCGCTGAGCAGTGCCTCAAGAACTGCGCCGACGGCAGGATAAAAAAAAGAGTACCTGCTGACCGGGCCCTTCACCCAAAAGACCGCCCGCTGCCTCGAACCGTTCGGAATCGGTCCAGCTCCTTACGTTCCTTCCAAAACCGCTCTTCACGCTGGTGCGGCTTCCCAAAATGAATATGCGGGCGGTTATCGGCGAGAATGTATTAGAGGTCTGGTACGAACCTGCCGATCTTGCGGCTGCCGAGCCGGAGATCTACCGGCTCCTTGCAGAAGACGAGGGGCAGCCGGCGGAGTGAGTTCCCAACGGGCCCACCCCGCATTGCGGTGGAAGCGTATTCTTTTAGCAGGAACGAACGGGGAAATCCCCTTTTTGTTCACGCAGTGAGAGGCGACAATCCGCCTAGCATTTTTTTTACCGGGATTCCTTCGTTTTCCAGGTAGTTCAGGCCCCAGGCGCGTATGGATTCGAATACCGGGAAAAGGTCTTTGCCATATTCAGTCAGGGAATACTCGACCCGGGGCGGGACTTCGGGATACATGACCCGGGAGATGATCTTTAGTTCCTCCAGCTCCCGGAGATGCGTTGTGATGGTCTTGGAGTTCACGTTATGCATCTTTTTCTGGAGCGCGGTAAACCGGAGCTTCCGGTCTTTAAGGTTCCAGATGATGAGGATCTTCCACTTGCTCCCCATGACCTCGCAGAACAATTCCACCGGGCATTTGGGCGGTATTTTTGATTCCGGCATATTTCCTCTTTTAGTTATTTTTTGGCAATAAGGTTACGTTTTTCCGTCTGCAGGGTATTTGTAACCATGCGGGAAACCGGTGCTTGTCGATAAACGGAGATTGTGTATGGCAACGAAACGTCCGCAGTGCGTAAAATGTCCCGTCCGCCGGTGCGGTTCAAAGGAGAAGACCGGCAGCGTCCCGGTAACGTGTCCCACGGAAAAATACCCGGATCTCGTAAAAGAGGCAACGGAGAAGTACCGGCTCCCCAAAAAACCGGGCCGTCATCTCCGGGTGGCAGGGCCTGATGGGAAAGGTGCTCGACCCGGAAAAAAAGAATGAGAAATACACGTGGACCCGGATCCACGAGATCATCGAATACGCAAAGATCCGAAAGATGAAACGGCTGGGAATCGCCACGTGCTATTCCCTGCTGCCGGAAGCAAAGCTGCTGTCCGATATCCTTGAACACAGCGGATTTGAAGTCGTCTCCCTCTCCTGTCTCTGCGGGGAGGTAGACCCGCAGGAACTGGGCATGCCCGGGGAGATCTTCTGCAACCCGATCCTTCAGGCCGAGATCCTCAACCGGGAACAGACAGACTTAAACATCATGGTCGGGCTCTGCGTAGGGCACGACATCCTGTTTTTGCGCTACAGCAGGGCAGAGACAACACCGCTCATTGTAAAGGACCGGGCCCTCAGCCATAACCCCATCGCGGCGCTCTACCAGAGCCAGGGATTTTTCCGGGACCGGTTTTTTTAGGATAGTGGTGCAGCATCAGGGGCCGGGCGACCACAGGACCCGGACATCCTGTTTTTCAAATGAGGGGAAGTACCGAAAAGACGCTCTGCTGCACAAAACGCAAACATATTTTTGCAAAATGCCAAAAAGTTTATACACAATGCACAATATATTGTGCATGTGGTCTTATGAAACACCAGACCCTTGCACTCGGCAGCGTTGTTGCTGTCGGCGTTATTGCCATCGTTATCTGCGTTGGCATGGTCAGCGGATACTCAGTATTCAAGCAGTACATTTCCGTTGACCCGGTGAGCGATAGGAATGCAGGCGACGTATTTGCCGTTACCGGTACAACAAACCTTCCTGTCGGGACAGAACTCATGGTAGAGATCTATCCGAAGTCCTTCGAGGAACATGTAAGCGATACCGGTGAGTTCAGCGGCGCCATCGGTACCGCGGATGTCACGTCCGGCTTTGGCGGGGTAAACACCTGGTCGATGGAGGTAAACACCTCCGTATTGGTTCCGATGGAATATCTCGTGAACGCATCCGTCCCCAAAGGGGATATCAAGAAGGGGAATTTTGCCACAGGCGACACGTTCGGTTCCACCACGTTTACCCTCCATGCAGCAGCAGGTAAATCCACTGCCTCATCGGCGGCAGCAGGCACATCTGCGGTAAATGGCATCGTGATCGATCAGATTCCCGACACGACCCGGGGAACGCCCCTTACCGTGACCGGCAGGACCAGCCTGCCGGCCGGGACGGGTCTCAGCGTGAAGGTTGTTCCCGCATCCACCGATACGGAAACGTTCCTTCACGATTACCAGAACCCGGAAAAATCCACGGAAATTACCGTTGTCAAAGGAGACGGGACTGACAACCGCTTCTCGGTGACACTGGACACCCGGACCCTTTCCCCGGCAGAACACATCATCGTTGTTTCATCCAAAGGGTCCGGCACCGGTTCCGATGACAGCGGGTGGACCGGGTCGGCGATCTTTAATATCCTCTCCGGCACCGGCAGCACCGGATACATCCGGGTCGATCCCATCACTAAAAAGACGACCGGCGATCTTGTCCTGGTTACCGGTTCAACCAACCTTGCCGCGGGAACAAGCCTGATGGTAAGTGCGGGCAACTGGAGAGGTAATACCATGGTGAATGCAGGTACCGGAGGGGTGAACCGGTACTCCATACCGGTGGATACCTCCGCCTTTCACCCGGGCACCCTGACTGTTAACGTTACCGAAATGACCGGTGATCCGGCAAAAGGGAATTACGTTGCGGGATCCGTCCATGGAGTGACAACCTTTGTGCTGGGGGGATCCTTCCTGGGAACGGATACACCGGTACAGGTAACCCCGGCTGCCAGCGATTTCATTGCCGTGAATAAGATCGGTGATCGGTCTGTCGGTGACCAGTTCCTCATAACCGGGACTACCAGCCTGCCAGTCGGCACTACCCTGCTCTGGCAGATCATGCCGGACACGGGAACAACCCCGACCGGTGTCAACAAGACTGCCATGGGCCTTGGGGGAAGCAACATGGTCACAAAAGGCAGCGGTACCGCAAACCGTGTCTCGTTTGCCGCGGACATGAACCAGATGCCCGCAGGAAAATGGGTAGCCCTTGTCGGGGTCATGAAAGATGGCGAATTCGAAGTGGAGAAACCGATCGCAACCGCGTACTTTACCGTAACGTAGGTCGCGTATGCACACCACGAGAAGACGCCCTTCCCTTTTTTCCCGGAGACGGGCACACAGGAACCGGCCGGTACGGCGATGCAAAAGAGCGGCGGCCCGAATGGTCCTGTCTGCCATACTTGCAGGAACGATCCATCGGATACTCTCCTTGTGTGTTAGGAGGAGAAAAACGCACAAAATCCCTTGAGGAGAACTCATGAAACTTCAAAAGAATTCCGGGATCAGGGTTGCCAGCCTCATCCTGATCGTCGCTGTTGCGACCGTACTTATCGCAGGCTGTACGGATTCGGCATCCGCCAGACAAAGCCAGTCTGCATCTACGAACAGCCCGCAGGGCGGACAAGCGGCTGCGGGCACGGCAGCAAAAACTACCGCACTACCGGCATCGCCGGCAACCACACAGCCTGTACTCACGCAGGCATCTTCTGCAAAAACACTCTCGTTTGATCCCATCAGCGACAAGAAAGCCGGGGACAAATTTACCATAACCGGAACCACGACGCTTGCCGCGGATACCGGCCTGTTCTGGGAGATCATCCCGGATCCGGGGACAACGCCCACCGGAGTCGACCTGAACGCACAGATCGGCATCATGGCCAACAATCATGTCCTGAAAGGTAACGGGGCATCAAACACGGTATCGCTGGACGTGGATACAAAAGACATGAAAGCCGGGAAGTATGTTGTCATCGTTGCCTCCTTAAACGGCAATGATGACCCGTCCACCGGGACTCTTGCAGGATACACGTACTTTACCCTGAATTAGGCACCATGCACACCTCTGTAAGCTACCTCTAAAATTTTTTCCCGATGACGGGGATACGGGAAACAGAGTCGGTACCAGTATCCCGGCACCCTGTCATTTTTGTAGAGATCTGCCGGTTTCTCCTTCCCGTGATGAAAACAAAAAAATTCCCGTTGGACACCATGAAACAACAACAGAAATTCCGTAAGGGCACTACCTGCCTTCTCCTGATTATCGTCATCGCGACCCTGATTGCTGCAGGCTGTACGGATACACCATCTGCCGGGCAGGGCGGACAATCCCCGGTAACGCCCCCGACCGTACTTTCGACTACCCTCCAGACAGGTACGGTATCCCCGGTCCCTACCACCCCGGCCTGCGCCTACCCTCCGCTCAACCCGTGGACATGGGTGCCGGAATCGTATTTGTCATCAGAAAAAACGGCACTGCCCCCGGCTCCCGGGACGCTCGTGAGTAAGGCAGACCTGTTCGGTACGCCTTCCCTGAACTGGGAGGAATACGAGTATTCCCAGCAGATCAAAGGGCTTCCCGATTCCTGCGGCACCTCAAGAGTAGAAAAGACCGTAGAAGATAATAACGGCCTCTCAGTGATTCATGAGAACCATACGTATGGGCTCCACACCGGGGGAGATACTGTCGGGACATGGGGCACCACGATGGACGATATGTATTACGATACCTATGGGAACATGCAGTCCATGCACCGCCGGGTAATTAAGGACGGCAGTTTCCTGGAAGACCGTGATTATCCCCCGGCGGACATGAACCGGGGAACGCCGGACTGTACGGGCTCGATATTTTCGCCCGCATACACCTATATCGGTACCGGTTCCGTTACGGTCCCTGCAGGAACTTACCCGGATGCAAGGGAATATTCCAAAAAAATCACGGACGATCCGGACTATAGTAAAAATACCACGATCACGTACTGGTTTACACGCGATGTACCGGTACCGGTCAAATGGGTGCTCGAAGACCACGATAAAGGTTTGTTGTTCGCCTACGGGCTCAAAGGGTGGGGATAGACCGGAACACGGTGCGGCAGAGAAAAAAAGGTAAAAACTTTTTTGCCATATGCACAAAATACATTACATGAGGGACCTATGAAAAAACAGTACCTTACCGCAGCCGGCATCGTCTCTGCGGTACTACTTGCAGTCATTTTTATCTGCATCCTCCTGACCGGCACCTTTACCGTCTTTCCCACAGCGGCCATCGACCCCGTCCCCGATCATGCCGCCGGGGACCTTGTGGTCATCACGGGAACGACAAATCTCCCCGACGGTACAAGGCTCGACCTGGATCTTTTCACGCTCCCCTCCGGTTCCAGTAAATCCGTCCGTGCCGGCCTGACCGACGCGTATATCGTCCGGGGCACCGGGCTCTCGAATACCTGGTCGGGAGCACTGGATACCTCCGGGCTCCCCCCGGGAGACTATATCGTGAATGCCTGTCCCTCGACCACGGAAAACCAGACCCCTTCGAAAGGAAGCTGCCTTGCCTCCTCCCGGCTCCGGCTGACCGGAACAGGTTCTCTCCCATCGCAGGTTTCTGCCGGTGACGGGAACCGGACGGAATACATTTCGGTCAACCCGCCCGGCACGGTCGTCCGCGGAGAGAAGCTGCTCGTAAACGGGACGACAAATCTCCCGAACGATACCGAACTTCTCTATATGGTTGTCCAGCAGTCCGATATCTCGGTCTTTACCATCGACCCGAAGACCGGTACGCAGGCCACGCAGGCCGGCCTCACCCGTTCAGGGATCATCGCGGTACTGCCGGGAACAGGAAGTTCCAACACCTGGTCGTTTGCGCTTGACACTGCCGAGTTTATCCCCGACCGGTATGAAGTGGTTGTTGCAACGACAAAAGAAAACCTGACGGCAAAAACCTACGATATCGGGAACGTATCCGGTTCATCCTTCCTTGTCGTTCAGGACGTACCGGCCGGCACGGGGGCGTAACCTATGGACACGGATGTCACTGCCCGCAGGAAAGGTACCTGCCCCGTTGCCGCTGCCCCACCCGACACATCTTACCGGAGAAGACCATGAAAAAGAAATACCTCACCTATGCGGGGATCGTCTCGGCCCTGCTCCTCGTTGTCATCTTTATTGGCATATGCACGAGTTCGTATCCCTTCCCCTTCGTGCCCGTTGCAACAACGATCGATCCCATCACCGAAGCGACCGTCGACCAGAACAACATGATGATCCTGACCGGGACAACCTCACTTCCGGAAGATACCCAATTAGGGGTACTGGTGTCCGCCAGCACCGGCTCCTCCCGAGAGAACACTACGGGGGAACTGGCAGTAAAGACCGATGCCGCGATAACTGCCGGGGACGGCGGGCGGAACCGCTGGAGGAGCGTATTTGGCATCACTACTCTGCAGCCCGGGGATTACCAGGTCAGCCTCGTGACGTTTACCGTCGCTAAAAACTACACCTGGATCTTAAGCGACCCAATAGCAACAGCATATTTCACCCTGGGTGACGGACAGGCCGGGACAGGAACGATCCACAAAAAAACCCCGCCTGTGCCCCGGTTCATCCGGATAAACCCGGTTCCTTCCGGGCAAATGCAGGATAACCTCACCGTTTCCGGGATAACCAGCCTCGCTCCCGGCACGCCGCTTGCATGGAGCATGTATTCGCTGGAAAACGGGACTCTTGGCGGTACCGCAGCATACAACGGCACGACACCGGTCACCGAAGGGATAGATGGGGTCAACCGCTGGGATATCCAGCCCGGTGACGGCACGATCCCGCCGGGCCGGTACGGGATACAGGTCACCGGATACCCGAACGGGAACACGTCTCCTGCCGGGGCACTCTCGGCATCCGCTGAATTCGATATATCCTCCACCACAACCGGTGCCCGGGCTTCCCCGGGATTTGTCACGATCGATGCGCTTCCCGAGATTACGGTAAACAACATCACGGTTATTACCGGGACCACGAGCCTTCCGGCGGGAGGGGACCTCCTGGTGGAGGTTTACCCCGAATCGTTTGAAACGGGATACAGTTTCTCCACGGATGCCCGGGAAACGGACATGAACCGTTCCCTCTCGGGGGCCGCAGTCTTTGCCGGAGCAACAGGGGGAGTATCTGTTATGAAGGGGAGCGGGAACTACAATCTCTGGTCATTCAGGCTTGAAACGTATAAGTTCAGCCCGGGCCAGTACCAGATAAATGTCAGCAATAATGACTATGATCCGGCAAAGCATGCTGTGATCTACGGGAATCTGTCCAGTTCGAAAATATTTTCCATTCGGAATGATGCACCATGAAACGGTTCACAAGCCTCATCTGTATATTCCTTGTCGCCGTCCTTGTCGCTGCAATGATCGGATGGTCGATAGCAGCGGGGAACTTCCTTGTCCCGGTAGTCGCGATCCCGCTCGGCGTGATCGTTGTCCTTGCCTGCCGGAGGAACGTGGAGGAAGTGATCGCCGATGAGCGGGAGAGGAAGATCTATTCGCAGGCCGCACTCCGCACCCTCGAAGTTGCCGTTATCATTGGCGCAATTGCAGCCGTCATTCTCCTGTCGTTTACGGTCAGCGATACCTTAACCCCGAAGATCACGGGGAGCGTGTACTCCAGCGGAAACGGGACGGACTCCATGGTCATCAACCTCTATAGGGCGGGCAGTCCCGAGACGCCCGAGAACCTGATCCGCACGGTTACGATCCGGGATATCCACGCTATGAACGAGGACGAGGCACGGGTTTACTGCCAGTTCCGGAACGAGGCGTTTTTAGAGAACGAGCAGAAAGGTCTCGTGGGGATGACCATCGGAGCTATTCTTGCTGTGATCCTCGTCACCTATGGCGCTTTTTATTTGTATTATAACAAAAAGTACTAACACTCCAGAACCATGAAAAACCGCATCAGGGTACTCCGGGCAGAGAAGGATATGACGCAGGAGCAGCTTGCCGAGCTCATTGGGGTCACCCGGAATACGATTATTTCCATGGAGAAAGGAAAGTACTGCCCGTCGATAAAGCTGGGGTTCCGTATCGCGAACGTGTTCGGTGTCGGGATCGACGACGTGTTCACGTACGAGGAAGAGATCGACGGTCCGTCCCATGACGATGAGTGAGGAGAACGGGGTCGTCTGCCCCGATCTTTTTTACGTATGAGCCGGCAGGCCCGGCTGCTGCCGGGTCGCGGCCAGAGAGACCTGTGGATATTACGGTATCGGGTGCATCCGGGGATCCCCGGGTATTACTGTTCGAACCTTTGGGTAAACCCATAAGCCTTCGGTTTTAAAATTCCGGCTCTGTAGAAAACCGCAAGTAAAATCCTGAATTTTGTTTGAGAGGGGACCACGGGTGCTCGCCGCCTCATCGGGGCTCGCCCCGTGGAGCAAAACCGTGTACGGGAAGCACAATTGAAAAATTTTTATTCGGCAGGGTGGTCAAGGTGGTTTCATCCCCTTTGGGGGAGAGAGAGGGTCATCCTTGCTAATACGGTTTGGTTCAGGGGGAAATGGTTTCTACAGAGCGAAAATTCCTGAAATGTCACGACTTTTTTGCCGGGACGGCCCGCAGGGTGTCGGTTACCGGGTTCCCAGCCAGGTCCTTACCATGCCGGAACCCGTGGCAGGCAGGTCGAGCAGGGGTATTCCTTCCGGCTCTTTGTCAAGGACTTCCTCGCATTTTACCATGATCGGGGGATTTCCTTCTAAAAAGAATGCTACTGCCTTAGTTCCCCGGGGAACCACCGAGTGTTTGAAAATTACTTTCCTGCCGGTTTTGGTAAAGAGTACGATAAGTTTCTTGTCCGGTTCTTCCGGATTGGGCTTTATTACCGCGTATCTCTCCCCGATCTTTAATGCATACCGCGGGTTTTTCTCCCCGGTATATTCATACCCGGAACCGGTGCTGTCTGCGATTGCCTTTGTCATTCTTAAGAGGGGCCTCCTGCTGGTACAGGACTACGAGCATCCGTTCTTTTACGGCTGCTTAAATTCGTTCTGATTCCTGCAACCGCCGGGTATACTTCTTTGGGTTAACCGGAGTCCTGCCATGTGTCGGGCAGGGTATTTTATCAGGACACAAAAACAAAATCAGCCGGTGGGCGATACATCTCGTGCAAGAAGCGCAAGCCACGCCGGTATGTACAGGATCTCTTTCCCGTCACTGCTCTTGTGGTCCATCAGATCCTTTGTGACGAGAATTCCCCGGGAAAGCTGGTGTTCCTCCATGAAGTACCGAAGATTCTTGGTATCGGAGGCCGTGATTGAGGTCTGGTATTTTATTTCCATAGGGAGGAGGCCGTTTTTGGTCTCACGGACAACGTCTACCTCGCGCTGATACTTGTCGCGCCAGAAATACCGATCGGCAAAGAGTGTTTCGACATACGGCCCGAGCACCGGTTCGATAAGCTGGGTCCGGTCATAGCCGAGCAGGGCGCACGCGATAGAGGGATGTGCGACATAGAGTTTCTTGTTCCGGCGTGCCCGTTTTGCCGGGCTCGCTGAATAGGATTCGGCCGTACGTACAAGGAACGCTGACTGGAGGTACCAAAGGTAATTTGCAATCGTTTCAGCATGGACGCTGAAATGCCGGGCAAGGTTCTGGATGTCATAGAGCTGTGACGATGTGCCGGCTGCATACCGGAACAGGCCAAGAAGAATATCCGGTCTCCTCACCTCAAAAATGGACGGGATATCCCGGTATACGATCTTCTTAACCGCCAGTTCATGGATGTATTGCCGGATTACGGCAGCGTCTTTTTCCTCTACGAGTTCGGGGAACGCCCCCTTGTAGAGGTACTCGATAAATTCCTGCTCGAAATATTCTTTCCGGGTAAGGCATTCCTGGTAGAGCCGCTCCATGGACGGGTAATCAGCAAGCGTTGCAGGCCCGCTCCCCACGGTTACCCCTTTGAGCCGCAGGTATTCGCCAAATGAGAGCGGCGGGAGGGAAAAGGTTGCGATCCGGCCGGCAAGGGCGGCTTTTGCCCGGTAAATGTCAAGCGATTCGGAACCGGAGAGGATAAACTTGAGCCCTTTCTGGTCGTAGTAGCGCTTGAGCGTGCCCTCCCAGTCCTCCACGTACTGGATCTCGTCAAGGAGGATATTCTTCGCATTCAGCGTCGTGATTGCATAATCCAGTACAAAGACAAGGGCCTCTTTTTTGCGGGTCTCTTCTTCGTCAAACGAGAAGAAGACAGACATGCCCGGCAGATGTTCTTCTACCTGGCGCATGAGCGTTGTCTTGCCGGTCCTTCGCAGGCCGGTGATGGCAATGGCCTGTTTCCTTTTGAGCCATGGCCCGATCTCATCGTAGAGGTCGCGCCGTGTCGGGGGGACGCTGTACGTCTGCCCTTCGAGCCCCGGGTTGAATTCCCGGATGAGCCGGATCAGGTAGTCTTTATCCACAGTATAGTGTAATTAACTCCAGACTTTAATATGGTTATGGCGCGATTAACTCCCGACATCCGGGCCCGGTGTCTGTTTTCCCATTTTTCCAGATCCCGGGCCGGGGGTATACCCCTCCGCTTCAAGTCCGACCCCCACCCCTCCCCTTTTTTGCATGACCCGGGGAGAGGGGGCCGGCACAAGAAAATGTCCGGCAGGTGGGCGGGGGGCATACCCGGTCCGGGCCGCAAAGGGGCCACCCCTCCCCTTCATGCGATCCCCCCACCCCCCTTGTCCTGCACTGGAGGGGCGGGGTGCCCTCCCCCGCTCGCCGGACACTCCACGCGAAACACACCTTCGGGGACTGGAAGGCATGGGGGGTGGTCCCCACATTTTTTGCCGGACCGGGGAGGTGGGGGTCGGTTTACGAAAAAAGAAAACCTTGGGGAGGGGGGTGGCAACAATTCTGGAGGGCACCCCCCTTGTCCGGAGATTTTGGGGAGGGGTGGGGGGTCTGGGGCCGGGATTTTTTGGGAATTGCCCTCCCGATACCGATAGTCTCCCGGGAACATGCAGGTTACTTATTGAAACGGGTTGTCGATACAACCGAACGTTTCCTGCACTTCTTACAGGTAGATTCCCTGGCTGCTTTGAAAAACTCCCCGGGCGTCCTGTTGATAATGATGTTTTCTGTATAACATTCGGGACAGGTCCAGCGGATGATATATCCGCTGGGTGTTCCTGCAACTACTGGTTTTAATTTCTGGTTTGCCATTTTTACTCTTTTGATATACTGCTCTGGTCGGGGATAGGTACTGCCGACCCCGGGTTTTAATCAATTCCTGCTACAAAATAGGTTTTACCGAGAAGGTCATAGGTCGCAAAGTCCCGTAATCACCAGGGATCGGGGGCGATCGTATGTATGCTCAAAACCGTTTGTATGTATATCTATAGGTTGTCCCGGCATTTAACCTGATGTAAGAGACCGGTGTGTACAGGTTCGGTATATCGGGGATACCTTCAGGAGCCCCATATCTTCGTTCTGTACGATCCCGGTCGCAGGCCCGTTCCCAAAAATCCCGGTCAGATGAACGCTGCTGTTCGCTGATATTTTTCTCCAACGGTAAATGCCCTCCAAAAACCCGTATCACGGTCGGTTTTTGAGGGATCACGGTCGGATCCGGGAAAAAATGGGGTAATCCGGGCTCAATACGGGGCCGGAAAAGCACAGGTCAGATCAGGAGGGGGGTTGCCCCTATTGCCCCACGTGCGAGGGGGGGCTGGATGGAGGCGTGCCGGATCTAAGATACGCACACTCTGAGATTCAATGATCCGCAGTTGGTCAGACCCGTCTTCGATTGGATAACTAAAAAACAGTAAACCCGTTAGTACGCCTCATCGTGATGCACGAATTTCAGAAGGACAATCGCATGTTCCTGTGCATCAATCTCGTAAATTAAAACAAAATGCCCGATATGAACCCGCCACAGCCCTTTGAGCGGCGGATGCAGGGGTTTGCCCGACTCCGGGTTCTCCACAAGAAGCCGGATCTTCTTTTTCAGCTGCTCATACCGGGCAGGATCTCTGGCACGAACCTTCCGGCAGGCAGATACAAGATCCGGATGGATGATGACCCGGTAACTCATGCTTCGATTTCCTTAAAAAAATCGTCAACAGAGTCGTAGATCTTTCCTTTGCCCTTTTTGATATTCGCCTGGGCCTTTTTTACTCTCTTAACAAATTCCGGCCGGATTGCCGATTCCGGGGGATAGACCGTCTCATCGATCTTCTCTTCGATCCGGTCGAGCCGTGTTACGATATCGGAAAGAAGCGTCTCGATCTTCCGGGTCCCGACTGCATCGGGGGAGGATTCACAGACGCCGGCGGGTGTCACGGATCCGGCGTCTTCGAGAGTCTTCGTATAGGTTATTCCGGATTTCTTTGCCCTTTTCGTGCCCTTCGACCGGGTCCCGCGTCCAGATGGCATGATATCCTTTTAGATTATTTCGGGCGTTGTCCTTCAAGAGGCTTGTGCTGGCCTCGCCAAAACTCCCCGGGATCCGCTCCCGGCAAACCCCCGGGCTTACTCCCGGGTTTCCCGGTCCAGGGCCTGGTTGCAGAGTTGATCGCAGCGCCGGATGAACCGGTTCTCCCGGGGTACATTCCGGAAATGGATATCCGTAAACTTCTTTTCTTCTGTCGCCAGTTCTGCCCGGAGCTCGGCAAGATGGGGTTTTGTGATCCGGTACTGGTGATTGATCTGTTTTATCACGAGCTCGCTGTCGGAATACACCGTTACGGATGCCCGGGCAAATTCCTGTGCCTTTTTGAGTGCGGAGAGGATCGCGTAATATTCCGCAGTATTATTGGTGTTTTTTCCCAGTGTTCCGGAATCTTCAAAGATAATCTCATTATTCTTAACGAAGACGAACCCGTATGCTGCCGGCCCGGGATTTCCCCGCGAGGCCCCGTCGGTATACACATCAAGGGGGGCAGAGGGGGACGTTTTAGGAGTAACGCCAGACATTATCAGTAACGAAGAGCAGCATGAGGGAAAAAGGTGATGGGATTAGTCGTGCCACAGCCCTGTGTGGGGAGGGGGCCGGGGATCTTTTGGTATCGCAGGGGCTAATCGCCCCCACCCCCCTGTAGAGGAATTCAACAAATTACTTACTCCCGAAAACAAACAATTATAATCTCACAATGAATAGTGTAGATACAGTGAGTAAGTCCCTCTTGAAAAGAATGAGGCTACTTTGGTGTGGTGTGACGAAGTAAAGAGGGCTTCACTCTCTTCATTTTCTACGACCTTTAAAGAAATCTAATGCCACTGTTGTTCTCTCGCATATTTGTGGGAAATAATTGTATTCTGGCGTAGGGTTTCTGTTATATCTTGTGTAATGCTGATAAACAGTTCCAGCAATGATATCAGCAATCTGGATTCCATGCTCTTTCTTTGAGTCGCAATGAAAAATTTTGACCTCTAAATTTCGGTATCGGTTAAATCTGTCAAACGATCTGGCTAATAATGTCTGATTAAATGCATGTTGCTTGATTCCATACAACGATTTGTCAATAATTACATTTACGTCGCTTTTAAATCCATATTCTATAATGATCTCTTCAACTAATTTTGCGGCAAGCCAGTTATACAAACCGGATGTATTCCTAAATTCCTCTTTAACATCATTTTTCCTCAACAAGGAATATGCAAAGTCATAATATCCCTTTAAGATCTCACCAACTACCTTTTCCCGACAGAGATCGTCAAGATAGTAACTTTTTAATTCCTCTAATTGATATTCCGGAAGTATTTTGCTTATCGCCCTTGTTACCCGTTTTTTGCAGCATTGATTATCTTCATGGTTTTTTACAATCACCGCTCCAAAAACAAAAAATTTTGATCCGTTTGGGAATCCCAAATCTCCAGATTCATCTATGTATATATTCACTCCTAAAGGTGAGGGAATAGGATGTATGTCAGATGAAATGTGGAAATGTGAGGTTTTTGTCATGACAATAGAACAAACATATTTTAGATTAGAATTTTAATAGGGTTTTGACTAATAAAACGAATGCAATGTCGATTTACTCTCAAAAAGTGAGAGTGGATCGGCACAAACGATAGTGCAGGGATCCCAGGTAATCTGCCCGGGCAGAGTGACAGGACCGGCCAACATGCACGATCGGTCGGTCCGATCAATTTTTTTGCGGAGCGGCAATTGGAGGAAAGAGACGACCTTCGATCTGTGTGGGGGAGGGGGTCGCCCCGATCGATCGGCAAGATCGGCCGGACCGATCGATTTTGGAAACGATCGGTCCGATCCCCCTGTCTCGTCTGAACGTCCACGCGAAATACCGGTCGGGGAACTGCAACAAAAGAGGCCGCCCCGACCGATCTCCGCGATAGATCGGTCCGACCGGTTTTTTTGCGGAGCGACAGGTTGGGGGAGGGGGGGCGACCGGTTTTTTTGGAGGTCGGGGAGATCGATCACGATGCCGGGCAGGCTTCCGGATCATGCAGATGGGGGCTGACCGTCACCATACCCCCGCGAGTGAGAACTGCCCACCGCTATGAATCTGATAACATCTCATTGCGTATGGAGAAAAACGATGCCCGACGCGCAAAACGCCTCGTCGGGTTTTGCGCTACGCACTTACCCTGATCCTAACTCCCGATAAAGATCCTTGCCCAGCGAGGGCCCGACGAGGCGCCCGAGCGACTCCGAGCAAAAGCGAGGAGGGGGTGGAATCGTATTATGTGAAGTTAGTATTTTTGAAAATTGCTGGCGTCTGCATCGATATTTTTTGAAATACTTGGTGTAATGATCAATGTTTTGCGAACGCTTATCGACTAATGTGAAATATGTATTTTCATCTAATAAAATATTTATATCAAGATGTCTGAATTCAACAATAAGTGAAATAATATGGTGACATGTCCTAGATGTGGCGCTAGAATTCCAGCTCGGAATTCATATTGTGGAAATTGCGGTTTTAAAATTACTGTATGTTGTCCATCATCACGTGGATCGTCTCCTATAAAAAGGAAAAAGTCTGTTTCTGAAACCTATTTGGAGGCAGAGAGAAGGGCTACCGATCTTCTCCGCTAGTTTGTATTACTTTTTTTTATCTGGTACTGCAGCGATTCTTCCCGCCGCCCATGGCCTTCATTAATTTTCCACCTTACCCAATGATGATATCATAGAACCGTTAAAGAGATAAAATTGGAAATGATTGTCATGGCATCCGGTCAAGAAGATGACGATATCCCCGTTCAATTTGGAGCGATATTGATGATTGATGCACTTGGGGTATCCTCCTATGATAATGACCGATGTAAACAGTTCATAAAATTTCTACAAGAAACTAAAAAACAGTACGAGAAAGTTAAAAATGAAGAAATTGAAATGAACAAAACGCCCAACCCTTATAATTTTTCTTTACCCTATTCAAATCTCCTTCAATTTGGCGATACTATCATTATGTATTGGACGATTGATCGAGAAAATACAAATGAATATTTGAATTTGATACAGTTTGTTGCTCAAGAAGCACAAGTATGGATGGGTACCGGGATAGATTTCGGAACATTATTTCGTGGAAGCATTGCAATTGGTGATTTTATTGTTGGAGAAAATACCATTCTTGGTTCAGGAATGTTCGATGCAAATGAGTGGTATAATAAAGCCGACTGGTTTGGTGTTATGTTTACCCCTAAATCACGAATATTCGTTGAATCCACAATTAATTCTTTAAAAGATTCAAAAGACAAATCAATTCAAAAACATATCCAATTAATATCTCAATTTTTAACAATTCCCTATGAGGTACCGATTAAAAAGACCAGTACTCCCCAAAAAATTAAGAATTTCCTTACAGTTACCTGGCCGGTTTCATCGTACACTATGGCATATATTTACACTCAAAAAACAGGTATATCTCCATTTGAGATCTTCTCTGAACAACTCAAGAGAATACCCTCATCAAAAGTAGGCGAAACTAAACGTGAGAATGGTATTAAATATTATAAATGGTGCGAAAAACAATTTTTCAATCCAATTTCTAATCCTTTCCCAAAAGCAATCGGTTGGTATAAACAGGGATCTAATTTGACAAAACAAAAAAGATACGAAGATGCCATTTTAAGTTATGATAATGCGGTTAAACTCGATCCAAGATTTGTACTAGCTTGGGGAAGTATGGGGGATAATTTTCATCATTTAGGAAGATATGAGGATTCGTTAAAGTGTTACGAAAAAGTCATAGATATTTATCCCGATGATGCAAAAGCTTGGCAAAACCGTGCTTTTCAATTAATAAAATTGTTCAGACTTGAAGAGGCACTTCAGAGTTATGACAAGGCCGTAGAGCATAATCCAAAATATGTAATTGCTTGGAATAACCGCGGTAAACTTTTAGAGAATTTAAATCGCTCTGAAGAAGCGCTAAAAAGTTATGACACTGCTTTAGAAATCGATCCAAAATATGCTCGTGCCCAAATTAATAAACAAAATTTGTTGGACAAACTGAAGAATCAGCCGGTTTAATCGGCTTAATCATAATATCCCTAAAAATTCATAATGCACTTTTCAATTTTCGCGTATTTCTGAAATAATCGACATTATTCGAAATGATCTCAAGTCGAAAGTTCGTCATTTCCTCACTCCGCCCTCATCAAGTCTGATAACCGGTCTAACCATGCTACACCTTAGCACACAACATTAAATACAAGCACCACAAACCTAACTGGCATGCAGGAAGGATGCGTCCGCACCCGTGAGGGTTTTTTCCCTCGGGAATGTCTTTATCTCTAAAAGCGAGAGCACCGTCCGCAGCATTTGCATTGACCTTTCTGAAAACATAACTGCGACAAGCTCCGGCTATCGCGCTTTTTGCAGTTTTAGCGGTTTTAGCTTTGGCTATCCCGGTTTTGGGTATTATCCCTGGTACCGGTAAGCCCCTTTGCCTGCTGACCCGTTCGTGTCTGCACTGCACAAGGGGCGTTCCTGGGAAGTTTCTGATGTAAGAGTTGTTGATCATTTCAAATTCGTGAAAAATCCGAAAAAAAGGAGAGGAAAAATCATGAGAGGAAAGGAAATCCGTCTGGAAAGAATCATGAACCGCAATACGAAGAAGACGATCATCGTACCGATGGACCACGGGGTCTCGGACGGGCCGATCCCGGGCCTGATCGACATGGGCCAGACCGTGAACCTGATCGCCGACGGCGGGGCCAATGCGGTGATCGGCCACGTGGGCCTTGCGCTGCACGGCCACCGGCAGGGGGGAAGGGACATCGGCCTTATCCTGCACCTGTCGGCGAGTACCAAACTCGCGCCTGACCCGAACGAGAAGGTGCTCGTGAACTCGGTGACGAATGCGCTGAAGATGGGCGCCGATGCGGTCTCGATCCATGTGAACATCGGGGCCGAGAGCGAGGCAAAGATGCTCTCCGATCTTGGCACGGTTGCGGTGCAGTGCATGGAGTGGGGGATGCCTCTGCTGGCCATGATGTACCCCCGCGGGAAGAACATCACGAAAAACAACGATGTCGACCAGGTCAAGCTCGCGGCCCGGGTGGCAGCCGAGCTCGGCGCAGATATCGTAAAGACGGTGTACACGGGAGACCCCGAGTCTTTCCGCGAAGTCACCCGGGGCTGCCCGGTGCCGGTCGTGGTTGCCGGAGGTTCAAAGACGGATGACCGCACAACACTGGAATTAATAGAAGGCGCGATGGCGGGCGGTGCGGCCGGGATCTCGATCGGAAGGAACGCTTTCCAGCACCGGACCCCGGACAAGTTCGTCCGGGCCGCTGCCTGCATCGTGCACCAGAACAAGAGCGTGGAAGAGGCGCTCAAAGTCCTCCAGGGATGAGTATCATGATTGGAAAAGAGATCAGGATCGAACGGATCATGGACCGAAACACCGGCCGCGCCGTGATCATCCCCATGGACCACGGATTCTCCATGGGCCAGATCGACGGCCTCTTGGATATGACCAAAGTGATCACCGATGTGAGCGAAGGGCGGCGCAAACGCCATCGTCCTCCACAAGGGCATGGTCAAGCGCGGCCACCGCAGGCACGGCAGGGATATCGGACTCATCGTCCACCTCTCGGGCAGCACCTCGCTCAACCCGGACCCGAACGACAAGGTGCTGGTCTGCACGGTCGAGGAAGCGATTGCGCTCGGCGCCGACGCGGTCTCGATCCACATCAACCTCGGTGCCCCGAACGAGTCAAAGATGCTTGCCGACGGTGCGAGGATCGCCCGGGACTGCAACCGCTGGGGCATGCCGCTCCTTGTCATGATCTACCCGAGGGGGAAGGGCATCGACCCGACCTCCCCGCAGACCGTGGGCCACTGCGTAGAGGGTCGGCTGAAGAGCTCGGCGCGGATTTGATCAAGACCAGTTACCCCGGGGAGCCCCGAGGCATTTGCGAAGATCACCAAGGCCTGCTCGGTGCCGGTCTTTGTTCGCGGGCGGCGAGAAGATCAGCGACCTCGAATCGCTGGAGATGATCCGGGACTCGATCGCAGCCGGCGGCGCCGGGGTCTGCATGGGCAGGAACGCCTTCCAGCGCGAGGACACCAAGGCATTTGTGCCACGCTATCTGCCGCGTGGTGCACCACAACGTTGACCCCAAAAAGGCCCTGGAGAAGCAGTAAATGAAGCAGTTCTGGGTGGACGCCCGGCCGTGGAACAAGGATGTGGTCACCACCGCAATCGAGAGCGGCGCGGACGCGATCGTGGCGGAGAATGCCGCGGAAGTAAACGGCTCGGGAGGATCACCTCAATAGCCCCGACGGCGACCTCGTCCCCGGCAAAGATGTGATCGAGTGCCGGATCACGGACAAGGCAAGCGAGAACGCGGCGGCAGAGAAGGGAAAGAACCTGATCGTGATCGTCGAGACAAGCGACTGGACGGTGATCCCGCTCGAAAACCTCGTGGCCCAGTCCGACAAGATCGTGGCGGCAGTAAAGAACCGTCACGAGGCTGAGCTCGCGCTCACCGTGCTCGAAAAAGGTGTGTACGGGATCCTGCTCCGGACCGATAAGCCGGCCGTGGTAAAGGAAGTCGCGGGCCTTGTCAAGAACGCCGCGGGTGCGGTCAATCTCGTGCCCTTCACGGTCACAAGGATCCGTCCCGTGGGATGGGCGACCGGGTCTGCGTGGACACCTGCTCGATCTTAGAGGACGGCGACGGTATGCTGATGGGAAACACCTCGTCCGCCATGCTCCTTGTCCACGCCGAGACGCTCGAAAACCCGTACGTTGCGCCCCGGCCCTTCCGGGTAAACGCCGGCGCAGTCCATGCGTACACGCTCCTTCCGGACGGCAAGACCGCATACCTTGCGGACCTTGCCATCGGCGGCCAGGTGCTCGTCTCCGATGAGAAAGGCGCGGCACGCTCCGCGATCGTGGGCAGGACCAAGATCGAGCGGCAGTCCGCTCCTCCTTGTCGATGCAGAGGCCGAAGGCGGGGCAAAGGCAAGCCTGATCCTCCAGAACGCGGAGACGATCCGGCTCGTTGCCCCGGGCGGGAACGCCATATCGGTCGTGAACCTCGCGGCCGGGGATAAGATCCTCGGCTGCGTGCTCGAAGGCGGCCGGCACTTCGGCATGGCCGTCAAAGAGACGATCCGCGAGAAGTGAGCATGAAGGCAGGAATTATTGGCGGCACGGGGAAGATGGGCCGGCTTTTTGCCCCGGTCTTTACCCGTGCAGGATACGAGACGCTCGTCTCGGGACGCACTACTGCGCTTACCGCACGGGATATCGCAGAGATCTGCGACATTGTCGTGGTCTCGGTCCCGATCCGCGAGACGGAGAAGGTGATCGAAACAATCGCCCCGCTCATGGAGCCACACCAGCTCCTCTGCGACTTCACCTCGATCAAGGTAGCGCCCGTGAACGCCATGCTCGCATCAAATGCGGAAGTTATCGGGCTCCACCCGATGTTCGGGCCCACTGTATCGTCAATCAAAGGCCAGACGATCGTGGTCTGCCCGGCCCGGGCTTCGGAAGCTACCGCAGCCCGGCTCACCGGGATCTTCACCCGGGAAGGCGCGGTCTGCACCACCACGACTCCCGAGGAACACGACAAAATGATGGCCGTTGTCCAGGGACTCACCCACTTTGTCACGATCTGCATGGCCGATGCCATGCGCCGGGCCGGCTGCGATATCAAAGCCACCGAGCCGTACATGAGCCCGGTATACCAGATCGAACTCGGCCTCGTGGGCCGGCTCCTCTCGCAGGACGGTGCGCTCTATGCCGATATCCTCGAAAAGAACCCCTACGTACCGGAGGTTATCGATGCCTGCCGGGAGGCAGCAGAGAAACTTGCTGCAATCGTAAAATCCGGCGACCCGAAAGCCTTCGAGGCCTTCTTCAAAGAGGACAGCCGCCACCTGGGCGATTACTGCGGCCGCGGCCAGGAGCTCACCGACCGGCTCATCGAGTGCATGGTGCGCAAATGACGGTCATCACCCTCGGCCCCGAGGGCACGTTCTCCCACGAGCTTGCAAGCCGTCTCGGCTGCGACCCGATCGTCCTCAAACCCACCATCAACGGCGTCTTTGCCGCGGTGGCGGCAGGAGAAAGCGACGGGCTGGTCCCGATCGAGAACTCCGAGGCCGGCGCGGTCGGCGAGACCATGGACTGCCTCATGAGGTTCTCCCTCTCGATCACCGCAGAGATGTACCTGCCCGTCCACCACAACCTTGCCTCGCTCGTGCCAAAGGAGCAGATCCGGGTAGTCTACGTCCACCCGCAGACCCACGAGCAGTGCAGCGCGTATCTCGAACGGCTCGGTGTGCCGGTGATCCACACGAGCAGCAATGCGTCAAGTGCATTGGAGGCAAAAAAGACCCCGAACGCCGGGGCGGTCCTCCCCCTGTCGGCAGCAGGGATCTACCACATCCCGGTCGTGGAGACCAACATCGAGAACAACCGGGAGAACACGACACGCTTTGTGCGGATAGCAAAAGAGCCCGGTCCCGGCTGCCGGGTCGGAAAGTGCAGCCTCTTGATCGATCCCGACACCGACCGGGCCGGTCTCCTCTACGAGCTCCTCGGCGTCTTTGCCCGCCGCGGGATCAACCTGACCCGGATCGAGTCGAGGCCCACAAAGCGCGGCATGGGGACATACGTCTTTTTTCTGGACTATGCCGTGACCGATAAAACCGACGAGGCCCTTGCCGAGCTGGATCAGATCACAACGGTCAAAAGACTTGGCTGCTATCCTAAGATCGAGGTTCCGGCATGATCGTCACCCTGCCAGAGAGAAGAAACATCGATCTCTCCATCACCGCCCCGCCGTCAAAGAGCTACACCCACCGGGCCCTGATAGCCGCGGCGCTTGCCGAGGGGAAAAGCACGATCGTCCGTCCCCTCCTTGCCGACGACACAAAACTCACCGCGGCGGCCCTGCAGAAACTGGGTGTCGGTATCCACGGGGATGCAAAGAGTGTCACGGTCACCGGCTGCGACGGGAAACTCACCTGCCCGCCGGGCACGGTCCTCGACCTCGACAACTCGGGAACGTCGCTGCGCCTGCTCGCCGGCACCGCCCTCCTTGCCGATCACCCGGTGACCCTCACGGGAAGCGCCCGAATGCAGGAACGGCCGTTCGGACCCCTTGCGGAGACCCTCCACGGTCTTGGCGGCATGGTCGTGTTTGCGAAAAACGAAGGATATCCCCCGGTCACTATCGGCGGGCACCTCCTCGGGGGATACGCCACGATCGACGGCTCGGCAAGCAGCCAGTACGCCTCGTCGGTCCTGATGATTGCCCCTTACGCAAAAGGTCCGGTAGACCTCACGATCACCGGTACACCGGCCTCGCAGTCCTATCTCGATATCACCGCAGAGGTCATGACCGATTTCGGGGCGAAGATCAAACGCGAAGGCTACCGGCATTTTGTGGTGAGCAATAAGGAGCGGTATACCGGGCGCACGTACGTTGTCGAGGGCGACTACTCCTCGGCTTCGTACTTCTTTGCCCTTGCCGCCATCTGCGGAGGGAAGGTCACGGTCAGCGGCTTAAAACCCCTCTCCGTCCAGGGGGACCGGCGCTTCCTCGATGCACTCGAAATGATGGGCTGCCAGGTCACCTATGCGGCAGACCGGGTAACCGTGGCGCACGAGGGGGCCGCTTGAAGGTATCACCATCGACATGTCTTCCGCCCCCGATACCGTCCAGACCCTCTGCATGGTGGCAGCCGTTGCAAAGACGCCGACCGTGATCACCGGCATCTCCCACCTGAAGTACAAGGAGAGCGACCGCGTTGCAATAACCGCCGACCGGCTCAGGCACCTCGGGGGAAAGGTGACCACGGACAACGACCGGATCGTCATAGAACCTGCCCCGCTCCACGGCGGCAGTATCGACCCGGCAAACGATCACCGGACCGCCATGAGCTTTGCCGTGCTCGGCCTCGGGATCGGCGATGTCACCATTAGCGGCGCGGACTGCGTGAACAAGTCCTTCCCCGGGTTCTGGGACGCGCTCCGGCAGGTGATGCAATGAAGCGGATCGTGCTCACCGGCTACCGCGGGTACCGGCAAGACCGCGATCGGCACCATCCTTGCCCGAAAGCTTGGCGTGCCGTTTGTTGATACCGACGCGCTTATCGAACAGCAGGCCGGCCGATCGATTGTAGAAATCTTCCACAAAGAGAGCGAGGAGACGTTCCGGGCGCTCGAACGCGATGTGGTCGCGGGGCTCCCGACAGAAAACGCCGTCATCGGCACCGGCGGCGGCTCGGTCAACGACCCGGCAAACATGGAGCGCCTGCGCAAAGGAAGCGTCTGCGTGCTCCTCAAATCCGATTATGCCACCATCGAGCGCCGGCTCACCCACACCCCCCGGCCCCCGCTCACGAATCTTCCCTTAAAAGAGGAGATCCGAAGGGTGATCGAACGGCGCCGTCGCCAGTACGCAGCCTCGGCTGATTTCTGCGTGAACACCAGCACGACCACTCCCGAGCAGGGAGCCGAGCGAATCCTCTTCCTTTTAAAGAACGGGTCTGCCGCAGCGCCCGAGCGGGAAGCAGCCTGCCGCTGGTTTTTGGCCGGGAAGGTCCCCAATGCCGAGCGGAGTACAATAGAGGAACTCCTCACCGGCCCCACGCGCGATGTACAGACCCGGATCCTCGGAATCGCCGGCTGGCCGGCCGCTCACAGCCGGAGCCCGCACCTCTTCAACCGGCTGTTTGCCCGGTACGGTCTCAACTATCACTACACGTGGTTCGAGGACTCGTCCATCGAGACCATCATGCGCGTGGCCCGTGATATCGATGCAAAAGGTCTCTCGGTCACGATCCCGTTCAAAAAAGATGTGATGGTCCACCTCGACAAGATTGACCGTGCCGCAGAGCAGATCGGGGCCGTGAACACCGTGGTCTTTTCCTGCGGGATCGCGAGGGGCTTTAACACCGACTGGATCGGGATCGAAAAACCGCTTGCCGCATACAAGGGCAAACGGGCGGTCCTTCTCGGGGCCGGTGGCGTTGCCGCAGCGGCAGCCTACGCGCTTGTCGATCTCGGGATGGATGTCACCATCCTCAACCGCACATACGAGAAAGCGGTGCAGCTGGCGGGACGTTTCGGGTGCACGGCAAAACCCTGGAACGCCTTTGATACGCTCCAGCCGGACCTTATCGTGAACGCAACGCCGCTCGGAATGCAGCCGGATCTGTCCAGCCCCCTCCGGGCCGATCAGCTCAAAAAGGAGATGACCGTATTTGATCTTGTGTACACCCCGCCGCTTACCCCGCTCCTTCGCGCAGCACAGCAGGCCGGCTGCACCACGATCCCCGGGACAGAGGTTTTCGTGTACCAGGCAAAAGACCAGTTCCGGCTCTTCTTCGGGCTCGATGTGCCCGATGCAGCCATCAGGGAGATCCTTGCATGAACACCTTCGGCAACAATTTCAGAGTAACTACATTCGGGGAGAGCCACGGCCCCGCGGTAGGCTGCGTCATCGACGGCTGCCCGGCCCGGCTCGCACTCTCTGCATCCGACATCCAGCCGCTCCTTGACCGGCGCAGGCCCGGGGCATCCCCCCTGACCTCGGCGCGGGACGAGGCCGACACGGTCGAGATCCTCTCGGGGGTCTTTCTCGGGCAGACTACCGGGACGCCGGTTGCCCTCCTTGTCCGGAACCGGGACGTACATTCCGCGGACTATGAGGCAATAAAAGAGAAGTTCCGGCCCGGCCATGCGGATTTTACCTACCAGGCAAAATACGGGATCCGTGATTATCGCGGAGGCGGCAGGAGCTCAGGGAGGGAAACCGTGGGCCGGGTCGCAGCCGGTGCGGTTGCGATGAAATACCTTGCCGGAAAGGGGATCGCGGTCTCGGGCCGGATCGTCTCGGTCCACGGGAAGACAACACCGGAAGAGATCGAAAACGAGATCCTTGCGGCAAAAGCGGCCGGGGACTCGGTCGGCGGGATCGCGGAGATTGTGGCCACCGGCTGCCCGGCAGGACTGGGCGACCCGGTCTTCGGGAAGCTTGACGCAGCAATTGCCGGCGCGCTGATGGGGATCGGCGCGGTCAAAGGAGTCGAGATCGGTGATGGCTTTGCAGTTGCCGGCAGGTTCGGGAGCGAGAACAACGATGGCATGACGGCAACGGGATTTGCAAGCAACCATGCCGGCGGCATCCTCGGCGGCATCTCGTCCGGGCAGGACATTGTCGTGCGCATCGCGGTAAAACCAACGCCCTCGATCGCAAAGCCCCAACAGACCCGGGATATCCACGGGAATGCAACGGAGATTTCGGTCGGCGGCAGGCACGACCCCTGCATCGTCCCCCGTATCCTCCCGGTGGCTGAGGCGATGCTCGCGCTCGTGCTTGCGGATGCTGTGCTGGAACAGGAAAAATACTAGAAATTTTTTTTATCCCGCACGCTGCGGTTATTCCTTGCGAGAACTTTTTGGATATCCAAAAAGATCCTTTAACGTGAGACTATCCGGGAAGATTTCATGCGACTTCTCAACATCTTCGCTCCTGAGCACTGACTGGTAATTCTCCCGGGTCAGGGCCACCCTCTTCTGGAACTCCTCAAGGATACGGGTCTGCTGGTCGTACGCCTTTTTCAGTTTCGCCTCGGTCTCCTTGAGCCGGGTAATATCCGTGAGTGTCTCGATGGCCCCGGCAAGGCTGCCGGACGGATCGTAGAGCCGGCTGGCTTTCCCCCAGAGGTGAACCTCGGTTCCGTCAGTTTTCTTAAAGATCGCCTCTGCGGTGAGCGTCCGGTTTTCGCGGGTGGTATACAGGTACCGCGCCTTCTCGAAGGTATCATCTTCTGAAAGGATCAAATCGGCGAGCATCGGCCGGCGCTCGTGATACAGGACATCCGCGTACTCATAATTCCCTTTCCCGAGGATTTTATCGGAAGGCATACCGGTAAGCTCGGCGATCGCTTTGTTCCAGAGGATCACGTTTCCCCGTGTATCGATGGCAAACATCGGGCTGGGGGAAAAATCGATGATATCGGTAAGCCGTTGTTCGGAATGGCAGAGCCGGTCAATCGCGGTCCGGCGCTCTATCGCCGCCTGGATATGGTGCGCAAGTTCGACAAACTGTGACCTTGGCTCCCCGCCTTTCTGGACGTAGAAATCCGCGCCGTTGTTGATTGCCTGGATCACGATCTCCTCGCGGCCCTTCCCGGTAAAAAGGATAAAGGGAATCTCCCCGTACTGCCGGCGTACCTCCTTTAAAAATTCAATCCCGTCCATCTCCGGCATCTGGTAATCGGACAGGATTGCATCGTACCGCCGGGTACGGCCAAGCCTTTCGAGTGCCAGTTTTGCGGAAGGGAGAGTCTCGACATGGAAATCCTCCTGTAATTCAAGGAACAGTTTCCCGATTTCAAGGAGGGCAGGCTCGTCGTCGACATAGAGGATAGTAACCATTGCGCCCTCCATTACGGGGAACAGATTTCCTGCCGGATTATCCGGTCAAGTTCACCGACCCCGGAAACCGTCCCGGAGCATTTCCTGACAAACCAGACACCACCGAGCTCCCGGAGCCCGTCCTCGATCTCCCGGCAGGCATCGAGCGTAAAGAAGATTACGGGGACCGTAATCCCCTCGCCCCGAAGCTGCCGGAAGAATTCCAGTCCCCTGCTGTCTTTGAGGTTATAATCCATGATCACTACTCCATACCGATGGTTCCTGACCAGTTCTCCGGCATCCTGTATCGACATTGCCGTCTCTACCGTCATATCGCCATTACGCGTGAGAAAACGGCTGACTATCCCGAGAAGGGGATAACAATCATCGATATACAGTGCGGAGATCAAAACGCTCCTCACAGTCCCCCGCAGCCGTCAGGCCGTTGTTTCAATACCGGCAAGCAGCCTTCGGATATCGATCCAGATGATCAGTTCGTTTTTCTCCTTGTCTTTTACCTTGATCTTCCGTTTGATGATGCCGATGATCGCGGTATCTTCGTTGCTCACCGAGACCGAGGTATAATCCACCTGGTCTCCTTCAAAGGTCGAGACCGATGTGACATCGTCGACAAGGATCCCGATCTTTGTATTGGTCACCGTTTCATCGAGAACGATAATCCGGGAAGATTCGGCGGTTACCGTGCTGGCATCGGTGATGTGGAGCCGGTGCTTGAGATCGATAATGGTGGTGATCTCTCCCCGGAGATCGATAATCCCCCGCACATAGTCGGGGACGTTGGGGAGCCGGGTGATCGTGGTATACTCCACGACCTCCTTGACATCGAAAAGATCGATGGCAAAGAACTCTTTACCCAAGGCAAACTCGACCACCTGGATACTCCCTTTCCTTGCTCCCTGTGCCCGTTCTTTTGTTTCCGGGGAGGGGGACGTGCTTCCTGCTGCCATGATCGTTTACTCCTTTTTCCTGGCAGGCGTTAGTCAACCTTGAATTTGCGGTTGGCTTCCATGGCTTCCTTTGCAATCTTGTCGACGTTCTCGATCATGCGCGTGATCTCGTCGAGGGCAGCCGAAGATTCCTCGGTTGCCGCGGCAGCGTCCCCGGCCTCCTTTGCCGTCTGCTCGATAAGCGATGAAACCTCGCTTACGCTTGCGGTTACTTCTTCGGTTGTTGCTGCCTGTTCCTGGGTAGCCGCTGCAACTTCGCTCGTGCTCGATGTCACCTTTTCGACTGCATCGGCGATCTTGTTGAACGAATGCAGGGTTTCCGTACCATGCCCGAACCCTGTTCTACAGTGCTCCGGGCCTCGTCCATTGCCTGTGAGGCCTGCTGAGTGCTCTTTGTGAGAACCGAGATCATCTCCTCAATACGCTCCGCGGAATTACGGGATTCCTGCGCAAGGGACTTGACCTCGGTCGCGACCACAGCAAAACCGCGGCCTGCATCGCCGGCCCGCGCGGCCTCGATTGCTGCGTTGAGGGCAAGGAGGTTTGTCTGGTTCGCGAGTTCACGGATGATCACCACAATCTTTGTGATCTCACTCATCTGTTTCTCGACATCGGAAACGATCTCGTAGACCTTACTCGTCGAAGTTGAGATTCCCTGCATGCTCTTTTCGGCATTTCCTGCCAGAGCAGCACCGGAATGGGAGAGATCGTTTGCCTGTTTTGCGAGGTTCGAGACCGACTCCATGTTCGAAGTGATTTCTTCAACCGCTGCGCTCATGTCCTGCATGGCCTTTGCAATCTGGTCGACGCCCTGGGCAACTTTCTCCGCATTGGCGCTGACCTTTGTGGTGCTCTGGGCGATCTGCTGGACGCCTTTTGAACCATCTTCGATACTGCTCGTTGCCGTATCTGCAGTCGCAGTCAGGGTCGTCATCTTCTTATTAACATCTCCGAGATTGTCCTTGAGGGACGCGATAATTCCCCTGACTGCCTCCTGTAATCTCTTGACCAGTTCAAAGACCGCTTTGGTATTCTCATCCGGTTGTTTCAGCTCGTAATGAGCGGTAAGATCGCCTTCTGCAGCCTTGGCATACACTACAGCAAGACTGTTGATTTCCTGCTCCAGGTATGCGTAGACTTTTGCAGTCACAGCCTGACGTGCTTCGATCTCTTTTTCTGTGATCCGCTCCTGGGTCACGTCCCGGTAGATGGTGAGAATATTCTCAATATTTCCTGCATCGTCAAAGATCGGGATTGTGTTACGATCAACGGTCTTTTGGCCACTCGGGAATTCAAACACGCATTCGCCTTTTACCGGCCGTTTGAACCGTTCTGCTTCTTCGAACCCCTCGCCGGATGCAGACGTGACCTTGAAATCCTTAAAGGTCATTGACAGCAGACGGTCCCGGGGATACCCGGTAAGTTCGAGAAGTGCGCTGTTGCAATCCGCAATTTTCAGATTTTTATTCCACAATATTGACGGGTAAGGGTTCTGCTCAAAGAGCGCAGTTATCCGCCGTTTCATCTCTGCAATATCTTCACTCATGAAAAAACCTCACTGATCTACTTGCATTACTTTTTCTTCGATGCATCATCTCTGCGATAAACAATCCAGTCATCAATGATGCCGGTCTCTACAAGGATTTCGGCATATCTCAGCCAGGACCTGTCCTCTCCGTCACAGGAGATTTGCCCGTCCATCAGGAACGCTCCTGTAAAGGATTTGCCCGTAATGCGGATGGGAAAATCCCGGGTTTTATGGGAAAAAGGAACAGATCATTTGAAGGATTGTCCGTGTACATCTGTCCGTAACGGTGTCTCGTTATTCTCATCACCTGCATCAAGCAAAGTTTTAAGTTAGCTTATATGGACAATATCCTCATTCTATTAAACCTGTATATATGCATTTTGATTTATGATGATTATTAATAATCATCATTTTTGTTCAGCATTACTATCCGATTTTTATACTAGTTTCCCATAGGTTGAGACAGGTGAGACCGCCGTATGGGTGAGACTCCTTCAGAACGTATCTGCTCTCTTCTGAAAGAGAATCCCAAAGGACTCTCTATTGAAGAGGTCTCCCAACGGCTGGCCATGAACCGGACAACAGCTGCCAAATACTTAAACTCCCTGGTCAATTCCGGCGATGCAGAACTCCGTACTCTCGGGAGAGCAAAAGTATTCTCCCTGAGCCGGAGGGTTCCCCTTCCCCAGATAATCGACCTTCTCTCGGATCAGATCCTCGTTCTTGACCGTGATCTTGAGATCCTTGAAGCAAACAGCGCCCTGCAGGACTGGTTTGGGATCCCCGCCACAGACCTTCTCAGGAGGCGTCTCGACCAGACGCCACTCAACAGCCACCTGTCCAGCCGGTTTTATGATGCAATTAACCAGGCTTTTATAGGAAAAGGCAGTATTTACGAAACCACTTTCGAACGGCAGGAAAACCTTTATTATTTCAAATCCCGGTTTATCCCGCTGGTTTTTGGGGAAGGCAAACCGGGTGCCGCGATCATTTTTGAAGATATAACGGAAACAAGGCGTATCCGGTTTACTTTTAAAAAAGAGGTAAAAGAGCGAACCGATGCACTCACCCGTGTGAATGAACAGCTCATCAGGAAGATCGAGGAGCACCGCCAGACCCTTTCCGCACTCAGGGAAAGCGAGGCGCGATACCGTCGTATTTTTGAGACAGCTAACGAGGGGATATGGATAGGAGATCAATCGTTTACCATTATTGCCTGCAACCAGAAAGCAGCCGAGATGCTGGGATATACACACCCGGAGGATCTTATCGGCAGGAACTTCAGCAGTTTCATCTTCCCGGAAGACCTCCCCGACCATCTCCAGAGAATGTCCGACCGTGCACAGGGCAGACGTGACGCGTACGAACGCAAATTTCGTCGGAAAGATGGCAGTGCGTGCTGGGTACTGATATCCGCAAACCCGTTACTGAACACCGGCGGATTTCTTAGTAGTTCCTTTATCATGATTACGGATATTCCGCACAAAAGGAAATGGAACTTGAACTGCTCAAGAAGAGTCGTTACTACGAGCAGCTGCTCAAAACATCTTCGGATGCAATCCACTGTGGTCGATGAAAAGGGAAACCTGAGGGAATGGAATGATGCGTTTTTGGAGCATCTGGGATATACCGCTGCAGAAGCTGCAGGCCTGAATGCCAGAGACTGGGATGCGGATAATGCAATGGATCTCCTGAGCATCGCTCCGAAACCATGAATTCGGCCAGAGGTTCCGGTTCGAAACCCGCCACCGGACAAAGGAAGGGAATCATCAAAGATGTTGAGGTATGCGCCACCCGTATCACTATCGACGGGGAAGAGATGATGTATTCCTCTGCGCGCGACATTACCCAAAGAAAAAGGACGGAACAGGAACTCAGGGAACGGGCCAACTGGATCAGTAAGTTAGCTGCGACTATTGGCGGTTTGATCTGGGAAACGGATGCAGGGCGGCCTGTATCTGCAGTGCAGCCCGACAATAGAATCGATCCTTGGATATACGCTGGAAGAGGTTATCGGAAGATGCACTACTATGACTTTTTCCCGGCAGAAGAGAGGACTGAACTCAGGGCGGCAGCAGAACGGAATCTTTGATTCGCTCAAACCGTTCCGGTCGTTCCATAGCAGGGATAATGAGTAAAGACGGCTGTATTCTCTGTTTCGAGACCACGGGCATTCCTGTGTTCGACCCACAGGGATTATTTACCGGATACCGGGGTATCGGTCTGATCATACCTGAAACGGAAAATACGCGAGAAAACAAAACCCCAACGAGGAAAACCGGAAAAGCAAAATCCGGGACCAAGGTAAAAAAGAAGGATTCATGAAGGAATTTCCCAAAATACTGTCATGCACCGGCTTTCCCGTTATTCCTTGTTTTTTGTCATCTGTCTTTTAGGCTTTCTCGCTGTAGCAGGCTGTACCGCGCCGCAAGGTATAGTTCTTCCGACAGGAGCACCCTCCTCCCCTGTCCCCACCATGCTGACCGCAACACCCGCACTGACCTATCCTGCCACTCCCGGCCCGACCCAGACAGTCCCGGAATACGAATCGGTCAGCGTGACCGTCCAGCGTAATACCATCACTGAAAACCCGACGATCACCGCCACATTCAACGGGGGCATGGGTCTCGGGATGACCGAGCGCATGGACATGACCGTTATCCGATCAGACGGGATCACAGAGACCGGTCATGCCAACAATCCTGCGATGGGAAGGAGCATAACGCTCATGGGGACGACTGCTACCGACCGGGTCATTGTCACCCTCACGATGACCTCGGGCGACCAGTACACGGTCATCGACCAGTACTATCCTTTCCCGGATGGTGTCCTGGGATAACAACATCGTGTTTTACTGCGATAGCACCGGGGAGGCAAGGATAGTACTGACAACGGTTTCAAAATCCCGACCGACGCAATCGACCGTTACATCGGCGTACCTTTCGTACAGCGGGACGCGCCCGTCATACATCGCGCGGAGCGTCTGGTTTGAGAGGAGGACAATACCCCTGCCCGAGATATTGCCGAGCCTCTGTTCAATCTCCTCGAACGGTACCTTAAGGTAAACAACAATTCCCCCTGCTTTCAGATGATCCAAGGCCGGGGGGCTTAAGACAACGCTGCCACCGGTGGCGATAACCGTGTTCCGGCACGTAAGGGAGAGGACGGCAGCCTCCTCGATCCTCATAAATTCCGAAGGCCCGTCACGGTCGATAAGCTCCTGGAGCCGGAGCCCGGTACGCTCCTGGATCACAAGATCGGTATCGATAAAGTTCATCCTGAGGGCTTTTGCAAGGATGACCCCGACCGTGCTCTTGCCTGCGCCGGGCATACCGATGAGGACGATATTTTTCATAGCGGGGATTCTCCGGAACTACTGATCGATAACCGCGTTTTCCCATAAATACCTATCAAATACACAGCAGCAATCCACCTGATTCCAATGGAGGCAATCCCGACATGCTGAACGGATGACCGGTTAGAATCTGCAATAAAAAAACGCGACCATAATTTTCTCCCGACACCGATACCCTCCGAAAGCCTGCCGGGGACAGCCCCCGTTATCCGGTTACTCCCCGGTTTTGCTATGCATTTCTCGCTGCACGTATACGTACGCGCCCGGGCGATCCGTGGGATGATTTATGATGTAGGTATGAATTGCAGCGAATCGGTCCCGTTCCCGAACGAGCGTTCGATAATCCGTACCGTTTCGATCTGACAGGGGGATCTGTCCGAGACGGCCGGATAGATCTGCTTCCCTTTCTCCGGCCAGCACCGAGATGTTGTGGATATACTGCGTTTCGCCGCCACTCCGGTACATCTGCGTTCCGTTGCTGACCACCGGCAGGACAAGGGGATCGGAATGCAGGAGCCGGTGGGTCTGGATATAGTTGGACGGAACACCCATGTATGCCGGTGACATCGCTTCAAGATAGGTATACCCTGTGGACTTGTAGGGAAATGCATCTGAACCGATCCCCATCGCCATATGGCTCTCGGGCCCGAACTTAAAAAGCACCACGGAATATCCCTCCCGGGCGAGCAGTCCCGAGAGAAGGATGGCCTTGTCATCGCAGTCACCCATGCCCTCCGCCAGCAGTTCGGCCGGGTATTTTGGCGGTGCATTGCCGCCGTTCTTGTAAGGAATGGTCTGGACGTATGCGGCCATCAGTTCCACATATTCGTCACCGGTCAGGTTCTGTTCATCCCGGATCTTCCGGAACTGACTGAGGAGATCTTCGTAGATCGGCCCCTGGGTGGGATCGTTGATCATTGCCTGGTAATACCGGCTACCGGTTTCCAGAGGATCTCCCAAAAGGATCGTACTCCGAAAGGTTTTCTTTGCGTCCCGGTATAAGGAGGCATTCACTGCAATGGTTACCGTGGCAGATCTGTTCTCGAACGGGAACGTGCGGGAGACCTCAAGGGGGGCACTGTCAAGCGGGGTACTGTCCGGGACGACACGGGGCAAACCGAAGACAGCGTTTGAGAAAAATACCACCAGGATACAGAAAACAAGGAGGAAGAGGGCGATGCCGATCAGGATGGCACGCAGGATTTGGAATGGCGTAAGCGGTTTTTTTATGTTCTCTTCGCCCATGGGAACCTCCCGTAATACAGCGTATTTACATCACGCAAAGGGAATACTTTGTAATGGGGTTGGTATTACCTGTGCTTAATAATAAGAGGTTTGAAACAGGGTTCACGCAGAGTCTCAGGTCTATTCCCCTGAAGGCAGGATTCACCAGATGAGAAACCTGTTTGTCCGGGTCCCTGTGACAAGAGATCCTTTCTTTGCGCCATTCATGAAAATACCCGGGTTATTCAATGCCTGAAATACAATACGAAAATGCCAAGAGTATTCCGGAGGGAGTGCCAAAAAGGGTAGTTGTTATTTGGTGGGATCTATGACCCGATACCTGATCGATATCCGCCAGATGGGTGCCGTGAAGCGCCAGATCAGTGCCTTAAGCCGTGACCTCCAGGAAACCTTTGATCTGGGAACGATGCTGGTCGTCCCGCACATCACCCTTGCAGGCCCCTTCTCCACAGATGATGAGAACCGTCTCGTCCATGACTTTGCACAGGTATGCGGCGGGCAGGAAGAGGCCCCGCACTATGAAGTCGGCGGCTACGGCTTTTTTGAAAAGACCCGGGTGGTCTTTGTGGAGATTACCCCGGACGAGGCTCTCCGGCAGTTCCGGTACCGGCTCGCGCAGGCGATTGTCCCGTACTGTATTTTAAGGGAGTACGACCGGGTTTCCGCAGAGGAGTTCCGGTTCCACTCAACCCTTGCAATGAAACTGAACCGGCTCACATTCCTGCGGATCAAATGGCACTTCCGGCACCAGGAGCCGGTCAGCCCCTGGTACCCACCCGATCCGGGCAACACTGCTGAAAAATTCCCGGATCCTCTGCGAATACGATTTTTCGCAGGGGCGTATGCTCACCCGTACTCAGGCAGAGGGGCGGGCGACACGGGTGCGGGACAACAAGGTGCTTCGGGCTTGGGGTGACCGGGAGGGGGAATGAGTTAGATCGAGAAGCGGTATGGACAGTATTATTATCCATTTTAATCTGCCAAAAGAATTGAGTGGGAGGAGTAAGCCTCCTTTTGTTCGTGCGGCATTCAGCTCTGCGCCAAACCCGGGCGGATACCGGACGATCCATTGCCCTGTTCTGGCTTGCACCCGCAGGGTTTCGCCGTTTCATCGTATCCTGTCCCTTTGTAACGCTCAGCGGGTTACTCGTGCAGGGTTTCCCGCACTTCTCGCCGTGAGGCTCGGCCGCTTCATAACTGGGGACAGGCCGTGTCGTTTCTGTGCCATTGCCGTGACTCTCGCCACCCGTACTTGCGTACGGCTGCGTGCCCGGTGGGTGGGGGGACTTTCCTCAGCAGCCTCTTTTTGGGCTACCGTCAGCCGCTCTCTCCCTCTCAACCACTACATATGCGCAAACGATCTTTAATAAGGGGACGGGTGCCGGGACAGGGGAGTGTAACGGAAGATAAATACTTAAACAGGTCACGCACAAAAGAGTTTCACTGGAGAGAAGATCTGCCATGCAGCTTCTGACCGAGGAAGAGGGTGTACTTGCAACCCGGCTCGCCCGGGGGGCCATAGAACACATCATCGCAAAAAAAGCAAAACCCGGGCTTACGCTTACCCCGGTCTTTGCGGAAAAACGCGGGGTTTTTGTGACCCTCAATAAGGCCGGCCAGCTCCGGGGCTGTATCGGCTTTCCCTACCCGGTGATGCCGCTTGGCGATGCCATTGAAAATGCCGCTGTCGCCGCTGCGCTCGAAGACCCGCGGTTCCCGGGTGTGAGAATGGACGAGCTGGATTCCCTTGATTTCGAGGTGACCGTGCTGACCACCCCGGTCCCGCTCGAATGCGATCCCGAAGACCGGCCAAACCATATCGAAATCGGCCGGCACGGGCTCATTGCCCGCGGCTTTGGCACGAGCGGACTATTGCTCCCGCAGGTGGCACCCGAGTACGGCTGGGACGCAAAAACCTTCCTCGATTATACCTGCGAGAAGGCCGGCCTTCCCGCCCTCTGCTGGCACCAGAAGAACACCGAGATCCTCACCTTCGAGGGCCAGATCTTTACCGGGTCGTTTGGGGGATCGGTTTAACACCCGTGCAGTGCATACCATAAGGCAGGAGGATTCTCCCGCGGCATGGCAATAGCATTCGAGAGTCTGGACAGCGATATTGCAGGACGGACCGGGAAACTGGTCGTGAACAAAAAGGTGGTAAAGACACCGGCGCTCCTCCCGGTGATTAACCCCCACCTCCAGCTTGTTACCCCACGCGAACTAAAGGAGATGGGCGTCGAGGCTCTGATCACCAACGCCTACATTTTTTCCCAGAGTAAGCAGTACAGCGAGCGGGTAAAGGAAGAGGGGCTCCATAAGCTTCTCGATTTTGACGGCGTGATCATGACCGATTCCGGCTCGTTCCAGCTCTCTGTGTACGGGCAGGTCTCGATAACAAACGAACAGACGCTCTCGTACCAGAAAGCGATCGGGAGCGACATCTGGGTGCCGCTCGATATCCCCACATCCCCGGATGCCGACCGTGAAACCGCGGAACGGGAGCTTGCAATCACCATGGAACGGCTCCGCGAGGCAAAAGAAATCTTCGGGAACGATGCACCGCTTGCCGGGCCGGTGCAGGGGAGCCTGTACCAGGACCTCCGCGAGAAGGCGGCAAAGGAAGTCGGGGATCTCGGATTCTCATTCTGCCCGATCGGTGCTGTTGTCCCGCTCATGGAGTCCTACCGGTACCGCGACCTTGTCGATGTCATAATGGCCGCAAAGCGCACGCTGCCCCGCTCGGCCTGCGTCCACCTCTTCGGAGCCGGTCACCCGGCCATGTTTGCACTTGCGGCAGCGATGGGCTGCGATCTCTTTGACTCTGCGGCCTACGCCCTCTATGCAAAAGAGGGACGGTACCTTACCACGCACGGGAGTTTCAAGATCGATGAGCTTACCGATCTTCCCTGTTCCTGTGCGGTCTGCCGGAGCCACACGGCCGAAGAACTTCGGAAGGCAAAGGACCGGACACGTCTTCTGGCCCTCCACAACCTTGCCGTCACCCTCGCGGAGATCGCACGGATCCGGCAGGCAATCGCGGCCGGCACGCTCTGGGAGCTCGTGGACGAGCGGTGCCGGAACCACCCGCAGATGCTCTCGGGATACCGGAGGCTGCTCACCCATAATGCCGAACTCGAACGCTACGACCGGGTCTCCAAGCGCCGGTTCTTCTACCGGGGCGACGAGACCTGCGCCCGGACCGAGGTGCTGCGCTACCAGAACCAGCTTGCCCGGCTTCGTCTCGGAAAAGAGGTCCTTGTTGCCTGCGACAACGGCGTCCGCGAGGGCTACGATACGGTGCTCTCGTTCAAGCCGCCGTTCGGCCCGTACCCCGGATGCGTTAAAGGAGACATTTCCCATCGGCCAGAGCGAGATCCCCGAGTGGGACGCGGCCATGGTCCGACAGGCCTGCCGGGGCATCCGGCTCCTTTGCGAAAGCCACAAAGAGAGCCGGATCCGGGTAGCCGGCCTCCACCGGGAATGGAAAGGGATCTTTGCCGAAGAAACACAGGGTTGTGCGGAGCTGCTCGAATGATAAAGATCGATATCCGGAAGCGCGACGGCCTTGCCCGGGCCGGCACGGTATCCATTGATGACAAAACCTTCCCGTTCCCCGCAGTGTTCGAAACGGAAACGGCATTTCCTTCGCTTGCAACCACGCGGCGGAACGAACGTCCCGCTCGGCGCCCCTGCGGAATTTGTAAAGACGTATGTTCCCCGGGGCCGCGACCAGCCGGTTGCAATCCACCCGGCGCTCGGCAATCCGGCAGAGAACGGCGATGTGGTGATGCCGGCTAACTGGCACACTGCGCTTGCAAACCCGCGGCAGTTCGTTGTGTGGCTCAAAAATCTCAAGGAGAAAACACCGGCCGACACGCTCTGGTACGCACCCGGTGCAGCCCTCCCTTCGAACGTCCACATCCTCTGCTACACCGGCTTTGGCCTCTTCGACTACACAGCCGTTGACCTCAAATCGGCACAGGGACTTTTTTGCACGCCCGAGGGGGAGTTCCCGGCGGATGCACAGAAAGCCGGTATCTGCGCCTGTGAGGGCTGTAAGTCTGGCGATCTGAAGCTTCACAACCGGCTCGCGCTCGAAAACGAGATCGGGCTTGTCCGGTACTTCATCGGGCAGTCAAAGCTCCGCGAACTGGTCGAGGCCCGCTGCCGGATGAACGCAAATTACGTTGCGATCATGCGCCACCTCGACCGGGACTATGCATGGTCAGAACCCTATTCCCCGATTGCCCGAAGCGGAGTCATGCGGGCAAACTCCGGGGAGTCAATGCAGCGGGTCGAAGTGAGAAGATTTGCCGAACGGCTCATCTCCCGCTATAAGCCCCCAAAGGCCACGGTCGCAGTCCTTCTGCCCTGCTCGGCAAAGAAGCCCTATTCGCTCTCCCAGAGCCACCGGCGCTTCCAGATGGCAATCGCAGGGAGAGCCCACGAACTGATCGTTACCTCCCCGCTCGGCCTTGTCCCCCGGGAACTCGAATGCGTATACCCGGCAATGCACTACGATGTCCCGGTCACCGGCTACTGGGACGCAGAGGAGTGCGCGTACATCTCGGGAATTCTTGCAAAGTACCTTGCAAAGAACAAATACGACCGGGTGATCGCCCATCTCGAAGGGGGTGCACTCAAAGTGGCCGAGATGGCAGCCGAAACCTGCGGGATCACGCTCGAATACTCCTGCCGCGACCATCCCACGAGCGATACAGCGCTCTCTCAGCTGAGTCATGCCCTCGACTGCGAGCGAAAGGTCAAGGACGACCGGCTCCACGGCATGCTCTCGTACCAGTTCGGCTGCGATGTCGACACGAAAGGCATGCTCTTCCGGGGCCATTTCCCGGAGATCTTCTACACGCGCAACAACCAGCAGCTCTTCTCCATCGATACCGGAAACGGCCTCCTTCGCCCGACATTCGAGGGCTGGGACCTCATCCCGGAGGGGTACCGGGTGACGATTGGCGACTTTGTTCCCGAGGGCGACGTGCTTGTCCCGGGCGTGGTGGACGCCGACCCGGAGATCCGCGAAGGGGACGAAGTGCTCGTGGTCGGAAAGATGGCCCTGGCAACCGGCCGGGCCGCGATGACAGCTGCTGAGATGAAGCGATCGAAGCGCGGGGTTGCCGTGCGGGTGCGTAAAGTAAAGAAGTTTGCCGTTTAAAGTATACGATACAATCCCAGATTCCTGAAATGGAGTGAAAACGTTGTTGTATCGTATATGCCAGGAAACGCGGGCGTGGGTATCGTGACCGCTCCCGCCAGCACCGAAGCCCCGGGCAAACACCCGGTTGTCATTGCAGTCCCCAACGAACAGGCGGCAGGGGAACAGCGCGTGGCAACCGTCCCCGAGGTTGTCCAGAAACTCACCAAAGCCGGGCATGTTGTCCGGGTCGAACACGATGCGGGAACCGCCGCATTCTACCCTGACGCACTCTATACTGCTGCCGGGGCCACTGTTGTCACCGGCAGGAACGAACTCTTTTCCGGCGCCGACATCGTGCTCTTTGTCCAGCCCCCGACCGCTGCCGAAGCAGAAACTCTCACCGAGGGAACGATTGCCGTCGGGTTCATGAACCCGACCCGGAACCTCGATGCGATTGCAAAGATGCGCGACCGTAAAGTTACCGCCTTTGCCCTCGAACTGGTCCCAAGGATCACCCGTGCCCAGAGCATGGACGCGCTCAGCTCGCAGGCAACTGCCGGCGGGTATGTGGCAGCCGTTCTCGGTGCGAACAACTGCCCGAAGTTTTTACCGATGCTCACCACCGCTGCCGGCACCATTCGCCCGGCAACCGTGCTCATCCTCGGGGCAGGTGTCGCGGGTCTCATGGCGATTGCAACGGCAAAGAGACTCGGTGCCCTGGTCGAGGCATATGATGTCCGGCGCGCTGCCGGCGAACAGGTCAGAAGCCTCGGGGCAAAGTTCATCGAACTCGAAATTAACGCTGAAGGCCAGGGCGGCTATGCCCGCGAGCTCACAGCTGAAGAGAAGGTAAAAGAGCAGGAGATGGTCTCGGCCGCAGTCGCCCGTGCGGATATCGTGATCACGACCGCAGCCATCCCGGGCAGGAAAGCCCCGGTGCTCGTAACAAAGGAGACGGTCGCAAAGATGAAGCCCGGCGCGGTCATCATCGACATGGCAGCGGAGACGGGCGGCAACTGCGAGCTCACGGAGGCCGGAAAAACAAAACAGGTTAACAGCGTCACCATCATCGGCCCACGGAACCTGCCGGCCCGGGTGCCGTACCACTCGAGCCAGATGCTTGCAAAGAACCTCCAGGCTTTCCTCGACCTCCTCCTTACCAAGGATGGCGCCCTTGTCACCGATTACACTGACGAGATCCTCAAAGCAAGCATGCTCGTCCATGCAGGACAGGTCACCTACAAACCTGCTGCCGATCTCATAAACGGAGGAAAGGCATGATCGATTCGACAATGCTCTGGACCGCGGTCTACATCGTGATGCTTGCCGCCTTTACCGGTTACGTCATCATCAGCCGGGTCCCGACACTTCTCCACACGCCGCTCATGAGCGGCTCGAACTTCATCCACGGGATTGTCCTTGTCGGCGCCATGGTCGCGCTCGGCCTTGCCACGACCCCGCTCGAACAGCTCATCGGCTTTATCGCGGTCGTCCTCGGCGCTGCAAACGTGACCGGCGGTTACGTGGTCACTGAACGGATCCTCCAGATGTTCGACCGGTCCGGTAAGAAGCCGCAAAAGGAGGCAAGGAAATGATCGACCTTTCCTGGCTTATCGACCCGATCTACATCGTGACGATCTTCTTCTTTATCATCGGCATGCACCGGATGAGCCACCCGCTTACTGCACGGAGCGGTATTGTCTGGGCCGGCGCTGCGATGCTCATTGCAACGCTCGTCACCTTCCTTACCCCGAACCTCACGAACTTTGCCCTGATGGCAATCGCTATTGTCATCGGCGGCGGATTCGGGTACTTTGCCGCAAAGCGCGTCCCGATGACCGGGATGCCCCAGATGGTAGCCCTCTTTAACGGTATGGGCGGCGGTGCGGCAGCGGCGATCTCTGCCATTGCGCTCCTTGGTTCGGCCACGGCAGCGGAAGGCTCCCTTGCTATCATCGGCGGCCTGATCGGTGCAATCTCATTCTCGGGTAGTATCATCGCGTTCATGAAGCTGCAGGGATGGCTCCGGCCCCGGCCAATCACTTTCCCCGGCCAGCAGATCGTAAACATGGCGGTGCTGGTGCTCGCGGTCTTCTCCGGCATCTGCATTATCCTCCAGCCGGCCTGGATACCAGCAGGCGTTGCGGTCTTCCTCCCGCTCTTCTTTGTGCTAGCCCTTGGCTTTGGCCTCCTCATGACGCTCCCCATTGGCGGCGCGGATATGCCGGTTGTCATTTCGATGTACAACGCGTTCACCGGCCTTGCGGTCGCGCTTGACGGGTTCTCCTTTGTAACCCCCAACTACGCGATGGTTGTTGCGGGTATCATTGTCGGGGCGGCAGGCTCGCTCCTGACCATCAACATGGCAAAGGCAATGAACCGCTCGATCTCCAACGTCTTCTTCGGTGCTTTTGGTGCGACCGAGGAATCGGACGTCAAGATCCAGGGCAGCATGAAGCCAATCGAGGCTGACGATGTCGCGGTTATGCTCGCCTACGCGGACAAGGTTATCATCGCGCCGGGCTACGGCATGGCAGTCGCCCAGGCCCAGCAGAAGGTCAAGGAACTCATGGACCTGCTCGAAAGCCGTGGCGTCCAGGTGAAGTTCGGCATCCACCCGGTTGCCGGCCGTATGCCGGGCCACATGAATGTGCTTCTCGCAGAAGCAGGGGTCAGCTACGACCACCTCTTTGACCGGGACGAGATCAACCCGGAGTTCGAGAGCACCGATGTTGTCCTTGTGATCGGGGCAAACGACACGGTAAACCCGGCATCGCACCGAGAGGGCAGTCCGCTCTACGGGATGCCGATCCTCGATGTCGAGCATGCCAAGAACGTGATCGTCTTAAAACGCGGGCAGGGCAGGGGCTTTGCCGGTATCGAGAACGACCTGTTCTACCGGGACAACACCCGGATGCTCTACGGCGATGCGCAGGAAACCGTCGGGAAACTGGTGCAGGCGCTGAAGAAGCTGTAAGGATTTCCCTTTTTTTGGGAAATTAAGGATCTTTTTTATTTTCGTTAAGAGCCATCTCGTCTTTTAAGAAACACGATTCCACCCACTCATCGCTGAGTAAGTGCGTGTACGGGCGTGATCATCCGATCAGTTGAGGGGTCCTCCCGTTGGAGGAGGCGGCATTCCTCGTTTATGGGGGTATGGGGGAGCGACAGCCCCCATCTTCGGGATTCGTTTCCAGAGCCCCGCGATTCCGTACAGCCGCCCGGGTCTTTTTTTTAGAAAACCCCGGGTCGCGAGCGGACAATTCCGGAAAAAATCAATCTGCGAGTTGAGGATTTTCAAAAAACCATGGTCCCGCGGCTAAGGATTTTTCAAAAACCACATAGCCCGACTCGGCAATTACGGAAAAGATCCCGAAGACAACTCTGACAAACAGAAAATCGGTAGTCCCCCACTCCACTTACCGGTCAGTAAAAACCAGTCGGATCGATTGGAGAGCGTGATCGGGACGACAGGTTACCAAATGGGGTTATCCCGTACTTTTTACAGAAAACAGTCAGTTTTACTGATAAAGTACAGAGAACTCCGTTGCATTTGTAAAACAACAGTAGCTCACACAGTACTCAGGCAATCTTCCGCGAGGGATCCAGCTGGATCTCGTGCGGCAGCCGGGCCAGCGCAACAGCGCCCAGTGCCCCGATCACCCCGTTACCCCCGTACAGCACAATCCCCGTTTTCCCTGCAACTTCTTCTGCCCTGCCTCTGCTTACCTCGGCCTCACGCACCTGCTTCCCGTATTCGCGCAGGGCCGGCGGGATCGCCATCCCCCGGTATACCGCCATGCCCCATTCAGCAGAGAGGGCTTCGTTTTCCACAAACTCCCGGGCCTTTGCCGTCACCCGTTCGACCCGTGATGGCGGCACTGCAAGTTCGATGTAACTCGCCGAATTTCCGGCAGTCTTTCCGGTAATCCTCTCGCAGAGCATCACAACATGGTGGCTGATCGGCATCACACCCTTTTCCAGGGTCAGCCGGGTGAGGAGGGCAAGGGCAAGGGCAAACGTTGCACCCCCTTCCTGTGTGTCGGTATCGTCAACACCGATGGTCAGGTGAGCGAGTGCCTGTGTACTCACGAGGCCTTCCACGATCCCGTCATGGACACCGGATCTGACCTGAATTACCCCGTCGGCCCGGGACATCATGTCCGTCAGCGAATACGCCGGGCCTCCGATGCTGCGGATCCGCTGGACAATCCGGTCTCCCTCAACGGAAATACCCGCGACCCCTACCGCTGCACAGGGTGGGAGCCCGATCTCGATCTTTGCATTCCCGGCCCGGGCGCATTCGCGCAGGAGTGTTCCGTCCCGGCGGACGCTGGTGAGAATACCTCCCGCCCGGGCATGGTGAAAACCGCAGAACGCCGCACACGCACCGCTCAGGCACTCGTGGAAGATCTCGACCCGGTCCCCGTCTGTTGTCGTAAAGATACGCCGGCACGTGCTCTGCGGAACCGCAGAAATAGCAGCATACCTTGCAGCAGGCCCGCCCGGATTTCTCTTTCCGGACCACGACACAACCTTCGCGGACAAGCCGGGTCACCCAGTCCTGTGCAGTACTCCGGGGTATACCGGCTGCTTTCTGGATATCGGTTACCGTAAAAAAACCGGCGTCCTGCGTGAACTGGCGCATCAGGCGCAGGTATTCTCTCCGGTGTTCAAGCACGCCGGTCATAGTGGTCGCGGATGTACAGGATATCGCCGATGATAGCGCTTGCCGTCTCGACCGACCCGGCTCCTTTCCCGATCAGCGTGATCTCTTTTGCCATGTCGGTTTCAAGGGTTATTGCATTGAGCGATCCCTCGACAACGAGCGGGTGGTCTTTTGCGATCAGCCGCGGGGAGACCCGTAGGATCTTCTTTGCCGGGATCGCTTCGGCAATCAACCGGATTGTGCAGTCCCCGTCTTCTGCAAGCCTCAGGGCATCGGGTGTGAGCAGATCGATACCGGTCACATCCACATCGTCCAGTTTCGTCCCGTTGCCCCAGATCGTATTTGCGAGGATCACCAGTTTTATTGCCGCATCGATCCCCTTCACATCGTACGTGGGATCTGCCTCGGCATACCCCATCTCCCGTGCTTCCATGAGCGCCTGCTCGTAGGTGAGCCCTTCTGCGGCCATCCGTGTTAATATGTAGTTGCAGGTTCCGTTGAGCACGCCGCGGACTGCAACGATCTCGTTCCCGCACAGGCCGTCCTCAAGCGTGTGCATGATCGGGATAGCCCCGCCGACCGTTGCCTCGTACCGCAGTGCCACACCGTTCTTTTTTGCCAGTGCCGAGAGTTCTTTGTAGGCAAGGGCGATCGGCCCCTTGTTCGAAGTAACGATATGCTTTTCTCCGTAGAAGGGCCGCCCGGATATACCCGAGTGCCGGCTCCCCGGTGAGTGCGTTTGTCGGGGTTACTTCGATAAGGACAGTCGTAGTCTGCGTTTGTGATCACGTCCTGTTGCGGAGACTGCCGTGATCGCCGCAGAATCCGGTGGTACGTTTGGTCTCAAGCACGGCGGCGATATCGATCCCTTCATTGCAGATACTCCCGCTCTTTGAATCTGCGATACCCGTGAGGATGATACCGGTGTTTTTCTGTGCGATCATCTCTGCAACGCCGCGTCCAACCGAGCCAAGGCCGATTAACGCAGCCTTCATGCGGTCTCCTCCAGCGGCTCGATCAACAGGAGCGATTTCTCGGCTGCGACCTTTCTGAGTACGGCAAGCGCCGACTCCATATCCACCCGGTTGGTAGCCTTGAGTGTAACCCGCGAGGTCGACCGTTCATTGATGGCAGGCATGCTCATCGAGATCTCGCAGACTTCCGCAAATCCCGTGGAATCGATACGGTCGACCGTATCGGAAAGGTCCGTGTGCATCAGGTGGCCGATCAGGATCACGGTGCGTTTGTAGAGCAGGCGTTCCTTTCCTATCCGCTGGATGTGGACACCCTGTTCTTTTAAGAGGGTAACGAGTTTGTCGAGGCGCCCTTCCGGAAGGGCGAGCACGATCTGCACGTTTAACGTATGGGTACCTGAATCCGGCTCGCGGTGGTGGATGACCGCGATGATGTTTCCCCCGACATCCGAGATCGGTTTCAGGGCTGCGACCAGTTGTCCGGGAGAATCCTTCATTTCGAGTTTCATGGAGACCTGCACGGGAAACCACCTTCGTAACAAAGAATGGGGACGCCGGTAAAGAAAAGGCTTGTTCTTTCTTTTTTCAGGGATATGCACACGGTCTTATAGTTTCCGCAGTTTTTCGTCTACTTTCTCAAAGAAATTGCGGTAGGCATCAATAAAGAGCGCCGGCTGCTCCGATCGTTTCACCGCAAGTGTGGCGGTACTTCCCAGTTCCACGGTCTTCTGCCCGTCGATCACGAGTTTTGCCGGCTTGGAACTTTCCAGTCGTATCTCAAGCCTCCTGTCGCTGCCGATGAAGTGGGGGCGGGACGAGAGCATGTACGGGGCAAGCGGGACAACGAGAAACCCTTCGATACGGGGATCCACGATCGGTCCCCCGGCGCTCATCGCATACGCAGTGGATCCCGTGGGAGTGCTGACTAAAAGTCCGTCCGAACGGAACTGCTCGGAGATCCTGCCGTCGATGATAATCGAGAACCGGAGCATCTTTGCCGGGCGTGTCGTAACGATAAGCGCCTCGTTTAAAGCATCCCCGAGAGGCTGATCGTTCATAAAAAGCGAAAGCCGCATCCGCTTTTCCACTTCAAAACCGGAGACAAGCGTCCGTATAAATTCCCATGCTTCCTCGGGTTCGAGATCCGCTAAGAATCCCACCTCCCCGTGGTTGATCCCAATGATCGGGATCTGTTTTGTGAGCTGCTGGACGGTGCGCAGGATCGTACCGTCGCCACCGATTACCACGGCTGCATCGGCCGCAGCCTCGCTACACGGAACTCCGAGTTCGCCAATGCATACGGCAGTATCTTTCTCGATTATGACTTCGACGCCGGATTTCTGGAGCGCCTTTTTTATCTGTCGGGCACAGGAGATTGCCCCGGGCAGGTCGATACGTGAAACAAGCAGGCACTTCACGATATATCACCGCAGATACTCGATCACCTTGTGGTGGAGCACACCGTTTGTCGCAATAATACACCGACCCACGGTTACTTCCTCGGGAAAGTCTAATGGGTCGCCATTGAGATCGGAGACCTGGCCCCCGGCTTCAGTACAGATCAGCATCCCGGCCGCTGCATCGGTTACCCGGAGGGTTCCCCGCAGATCGACGAATCCGTCGATCCGACCCGCACCGATATAGGAGAGTTCGAGTGCAGATGCCCCGAGGAGGCGCCAGCGCCGGATTTTGTGGCCAAGCTGCATCATCCGGGTCGGGTCGAATTTCCTGCCGTACACGCTCATCGCGGAATGGTCCAGCCGTGACGTGGACGAGACATGGATGGATTTGCCGTTGCAGTGTGCATATTTTCCCCGGATTGCGGTAAAAGTCTCCGTGGTTGCGAGATCCTGCACGAACGCCTGCTCCACGATACCGTCTTTTGCCCATGCAAGGGAGAGTGCGTAGAACGGGATGCCGGCGACGGCGTTGTAGGTCCCATCGACAGGATCGAGAAATATCGTCCCTTCCCCGCCGTCAACCGGAACCTTCCCGGCTTCTTCGCTGATGACAAGGGAACACATTTCGTGATCCCGGATATACGCAAGCACACAGTCTTCGGCAACCTGATCGATCTTCTCGGTAGGGGTGCGGTCCTGCTCCCATGTGGAGAACCTTCCCTCCTTCCGGCGATCCCACCAGCGGGCGGATATTCTCACGGACAAGGCATGCAATTTCCTTACAGGCAGAAAGGAAGGCCATAGTGACAAAAACCTCTAAATGCTGTCAGCGTTGTATTTATGTAAGGCAATAAAGATAAATTACTTCTGCACTTACAATATGGTTACGTTTTAACGGATGTGAAGGTAAATGAAGGAACAGACTGAAATAGGAAAGATAAAGGAAGGACGCTATATCGTCATCGATGATGAACCGTGCAGGGTTGTCGGCCTTGCAACCTCAAAGCCGGGGAAGCATGGCGCGGCAAAAGCACGGATCGATGCGGTCGGGCTCTTTGACGGTGTCAAACGTTCTATTGTCTCGCCGGTCTCCGCAAAGACCTATGTCCCGGTTGTCGAGAGAAAGAGCGGGCAGGTCATCTCCATTGCCGGTGACATGGCCCAGCTCATGGACATGAAAGACTATTCCAATTTCGAGATTGCCATTCCCGAGGACAAGAAAGGAACCCTTGAGATCGGAAAAGAAATCATGTACATCGAGTCCATGGGGAAACGGAAACTCGATTAGAGGAAAATAGTGCGGTAAAAAGCACAAAAATACTTTTTATTGGATTTGTTCTTCTCGTAAAATTGGAATTTTTTTAATAATCCTCAAGTATCTTTATAAGGAAATTATCGGGCGACTTTATCGTATTGATATCCCCTAATCACGATTTCCTATATTCCCTGATGTCACTGTGCGAATAGAGCCCCCGGCATATCTAATATTTCCCGATATATTTTGTTGGGACAAGGATCCTGATGGTATAGGAATCGATATACTGCGAATTTATGACGAAATAATAACTCCGCTGTCCTTCATAGAATTTTTCTGTCCATGGTCGCGGGTCAGTATTGCCGAGTGTTGGAGTCGCTGCGGTTTCAGCGTATTTAATACGGGCGGGTGTTGGGTAACTGCCGGTGTTGTCGGTGTAATCCCTGCCCAAAGGTCCGGATCAATCCCCCCCGGGGGTGTAATACTACTGCGTACAATGCGGTTAGGGTCGGTCGCATCCATAACCTGGATGGAAAACACCGGGTTTACAGCGCCATAGGATCCCTGAATTCCGCTGCGTGATACATCATTACCCAGAGTTGGGGTAATCTGTTGCGAGACTATAGCAGGTCCTGACATTGGGCCAATTACCGGGTCAATCGTATAGGATAACTCCCAATAGGGGAAGGGGATATTAATGATCTGGGTGGTTCCGCTGTACTTTCCAGATATCGTTGCATATACAGTACGGTTGGTATCCGGAGGGGTTGCGTTGATCCGGGTTCCTTGGGGGAGTGATGAATTTGTGGAGAGATGGTAGGTATCCGGGTTAACAAAACCGATTGTCTGGGATTTCTGGTTCCACGTTGTCGGTTTTGGTGTCGGAGAAGGGGTTGCGACAATACTGGTAGTATTCGCATATACAACCAGAGGAGTTTCAGTTATAATGGGCTCTGTAGTCGCTGCCACGGGAATACCGGTATTGACCGGCTGGCCGGTTGCCAAGGGGCTTGATCACAAACGCTATAACAAGAATAATACAAAAAGCCGCAACGATATAGGTAATATCCTTTTTATCCATAAGGCAGGCAGTTTAGTATTGGATTGTTCAAACATTAAAATGGATGATGTGTGAGTTTGGATTTAGGGTGTTCTCGCATATAACCTAAACATAGTTTAACTTGCATCTAATCACATATTCCCCCTAAAAATTTAAAAAACTGCTCAAAGGATTTCTGATTTTTCACAAATCTATATATACAAATAATACCTTTTAACAGTGTAGAGACGCTGGTACCGACTAGTGTCTACTAAAATCACGAAGGTGAATTCATGAGTTCGCATAAAAATAACGATAATGGGTTCACTGGCCTTGAGGCAGCGATTGTGTTGATCGCATTCGTTGTCGTTGCGGCGGTGTTCTCCTATGTGGTACTCGGTGCCGGGTTCTTCACGACCCAGAAGGCACAAGAGACCGTGCACACGAGTGTACAGCAGACTACTTCGGCCGTTGAATTGTCGGGGCCGGTAAGTGTTCACTCGGATAGTACTACGGGTTCGACTATAGATAATATTACGTTTTATCTTCAGCTTGCAGCCGGAGGTAACGGTGTAGATATGAGCAAGGTGACGTATACGTTGGCAACGGCGGATCATATGAGCACCTATTCCAATTCGACGGTTCTTTACCAATGGGTCAAGCAGAACACGGATAGTAGTGGTAATGTAGATACAGGTCAGACAGCGCATACTGGGTTACTGAGCAGTCGTGAGATGGTTCTGGTTAGTGTAGTTCCCCCATCTGGCTTTAATATTGGTGTCAACACCAAGTTTATTGTCGAAGTGAAACCGCCGATTGGGGCAGCTTTGCCCATTTCGCGGACTGTACCTGCAGGTATGACTAAAGACAGATGGTATGATGTATATTAAGGGGGGTGAAAAGGATGAAACATTCATATTCCGAAAATGCGTTCACCGGCCTTGAAGCTGCGATTGTGCTCATTGCATTCGTTGTTGTTGCAGCGGTTTTCTCGTATGTGGTGCTCGGTGCCGGGTTCTTCACAACCCAAACTGCTCAGACAACCGTTCATACCAGCGTGGCGCAGGCAAGTTCGAGCATTGAAAATGTTGGAAATGTATATGGTATTGCCTCTGGAACAAGTGCAGCAAATCTAGAATATGCCAATGTAACTGTGGCACTTACCGCTGGAGGAACAGCAGTTGATCTATCACAAATGGTGGTATCTTACAGTGATAATAATGGCGGCCATAATGCAGTTTTAACATATGAGGGTGTACAACAGGATGCTGGATCCTGTTCTAAGTCAATGACTGGCGGTTCCGGTGTTGACCAGGAATGGTGCATTGCTGAAAAGATCAACAACGTGACTGCAGGTGCCATGCTTGAACCCAACGCACAGATGATCCTTGCGATTGGACTTCCCACTACCGCGACGCCCAACACAAAAATTACAATTAATTTCCAGCCGGCAGTAGGATCGGTTCTCTCGATTTCAAGAACCGTTCCCGGTGGAATTAATACGGTTCAAGCATTATACTAACACTCTTTTTTTATTTGATTTGTGCAGTTTATCTGTATACGTGATTGTATGTACTGAATTTCCCTTGACTGGGGGAATCTATATCCTCTTTACAAGACCGATGGAAAAACACTTCATTAAAACCTGAAAAATAAAAAAAACCTCTTCTCACCCCGGTTCCCCGGGGCAAAGTATATTAACGAAAAACAGGATAATAATGCAATGCTATGGCGGTAAATCAGGCGCAGGTCGATCATATCATCACCGCGGCTTCTGAGGATGACCCCGAGGTAAAACTCCAGAACCTCGAACGGGAAGTCGACCTGATCAAAACGTCCATCAAGCGCCTGTTGATGGATATCAGGGAACGGATGAACGAACTGGAGAATCCGTTCACCCTTGCAGTTTCAGCAGGAGGAATTACCGCCGCCGATGGAAATGCAGATGCAGCCGATGAAGCAAAGAAGGCTGCACTGGACGCAAAAGAAGCTGCTCTGGATGCCCGGGAATCCACGCTGGATGCAGCCGATGCAGTGAAGGCAAAATCAGAAAAAGACAAACCAAAGAAAATTGAGCCGGAACCAAAATCCGAGACGCCAGTTTCAGATTCTCATGAAGAAAAGCGCCTGTCCGATGAACAGATGATGGCACTGTTAAAAGCACAGATTCCCCCGGTTACCGGGCATAAGGCCGGCCAGAATACTCTTGCCAGTGAAAAACTCCGGCTCCAGAAAGTGTACAAATTATTCAAATGGACAAACGGTGCCATACGAAAATTCGGGCACGACCGACTCGATATTATCCTCGAATCCTACCGGATTATGGGATATATTTCAAGGGAATCGTGTGACGAGATTAAAGAGATCTCAAGACTGATGCCGGCAAATCTCGGAGATGAGCACGAAGTCGGACCGGACGAGTTTGTTTCCGAATTGTATTCGCTCAACCGGATCCTGTCGCCCAATGATTCGTCACTCGATCGCGATATGATCGAAGTCATGATGGAACAGCGCCAGCAGCTTTTACCCATAAACGAAAATCAGGAGGGAACTGAAGAGAATTCAAAGGAAAGAGTGGTATCGCGGAATACCCGGAAAGACGAAGAGTGGATGAACCTGCCTGACAGGATATAAACAATGTCGTCCGATACCTTCACGACCGCACTCTTTCTGATAACGGCCGTTATAGCAGCAGGCGTACTTATCAGCGCCATATTCCCCGTTGTCTACCAGATGTCAGGTACTTTTTCTTCAGCCAGCCATGAATCGGATCAGCGGCTTCGTACAGATTTTAAGATAGTCCTTGGTGTGGCAAACACCAGCCACTATGCCCGGGTATGGATGAAAAATACCGGTAGTGAACGTATACCTCTTGCCGATATCGAACGATCGGATGTTATATGCGGGGACGCAGGGGACTTCGGCAGGCTGTCTTTTGATGATTCCTCCGTTCCAATGAAATCCAATACCTGGAGATATACGTTAAGCGATCTCAATTCCAACAGTTACTGGGATTCCGGAGAAACACTGGAGATAGTTGTACTGGCACCTACAATACAGTCCGCTGAGGGTAGTCCGGTATATTATCAGTTTATTCTGCCGGATGGGATCTGGAGATCCGACCAGTTTACCGTGGGTGCAACCCCCTGAGGTGACACGTAAATGGCGGTTGCAGATCTTATCGGAGCGGCAGTAGGTGTGATGCTTCTGGTCATTGTCGCCTACCTGCTTGTCGGCAGTACACTTTCCACAGCCGAGATCGTCACAAATGCCCAGAAAGCTGTTGCTTTGCAGGATCAGACACAGATGCGGACCGATTTTACTATTGTTAATGCGTACGCATACGTTGAAGCCGATCAGTCAATCATCAACTGCACAATCCAGAACACCGGCTCGGAAATTATCTCCGATTTTGCGCACATGGACGTTATTGTCTATGACAACAATTCCAAGGATTATGTGTTATACCCGTACAGCAGCAGCGTAAGCGCCGAAGGAACCTGGACAATAATCAACCGGGGCAATGAGGTTATCCATTTGTCGGAACTCGATCCCGGTGAATCTTACATACTCCAGATCACGACACCACTGGGAACCTCTCCGAAATGGTTCCAGATTACGACAGGAAATGGTATCTATGAATCGAAACTATTCTGACGGGGAGAAAGTCCATGGCTGCTGATCTTTCCGATCTTATGGGTGGCGAGGACAGGCAGATCATCTCGACCGGCAACAGCGAGCTGGACAAGAAGATAGCCGACGGCCTGCCAGTTGGTTCCCTGACCCTCATCGAAGGCGAGAACGATACCGGGAAAAGCGTGCTTACCCAGCAGATTATCTGGGGTGCGAATGAAACAGGGGATGTCCGTTGACCTTTTCACCACGGAAAACACCGAGCAAGAGTTTCATCAAACAGATGGAATCGATGAGTCTTGATATCTCCGATTATTTTGCCTGGGGATATCTCAAGATTTTTCCCCTTCATGTCGTGGGCTTTGAATGGAAAAAAGAAGAGATGGAAGGTATCCTGGCACGGCTGATTTCCTATATCCAGAACAGCAAGGCGCAGGTGGCCGTTGTCGATTCACTGACGCTGTTTACTGAATACGCAGAGACCGACACCATCCTTACCTTTTTTACCAACTGCAAATCCCTCGTGGACCATGGTAAAACAGTTCTGGTAACGCTCCATACCTATGCCTTTGAGGAAGATACGCTTGTCCGGATCCGTTCCATCTGCGATGCGCACCTCAATATGAAAAAGGCCCTCGTGGGAGACAAGTATGTCATGGTCCTGGAAGTGATCAAGGTACGCGGAGCACGCAAGACTACCGGAAACCTTGTCAGTTTCGAAGTCCATCCGGGATACGGTATGAAAGTCATTCCGATGAGTTTTGCGAGGATCTGATCCATGGGATCCCTGTCCGTTGCGATCAACCTGCCCGTTCAAGCCCGAACCGGTCGATCTCGATGTCGACCTGTATGCGGATCTCGAGTCGGATGCATTATACAAGATGCTGCCGGCCAATGCAAAGGAATACGTGCAGAACAGCCCGCACCTGCTCGAGTACCTCCACACGTTTCCGGTCAATACATACGGGATCCCGCTTTTTTTATCCGAGCTTAAAAAAGATCTCCGTAACAACAAAAACCCGAATATTATCTACCCGGTCAACGATACCACCTTTGTCCATATCCTTCCCGATCCGGATGATGTGAGGAATTTCTATATCCCCATCGAGCCCTCGTTCCTGCACAGTGTAAGCAACCTGCTGCCGTATGTCGAGACAAAACTGATCGATCTGATTGATGGCCTTGAAACGGATCCGACTACCGATAAGGAACGGGCCGATGTCATAAAAAAGATGCTGGCAACTATTGCCATTGTCAAACCGCCGGGTGTCGATATTGCAAGCATGACAAAGAAGGAGGGATCGGCTGGTGGCTCGTCAAAACTGATGACCTTCCTTAACACGGATTTTACCGCACAGAAAAAGATGAAGTCCAGCAAGGCTGAGCCGTAACATCCCTATCACCCCGGACGGAAAGATCATCCTTACCAAGGTGGAATACCAGGCAATCGAATATCTCCTCATCCGGGACAAGATCGATATGGGTGTCCTAAAGCCCTTCCTCTCGGACAGTAACATCGAAGATATCTCCTGCGATGGTGTCGGTCCGATCTTCATCGAGCACAAGATTTTCAAGGGCTTAAAATCCGTTGTCGAGTTCAAGGTCTCAAGCGAGCTCGATGAATTTGTCGTGAAAGTAGCCGAACGGATCAAACGCCCCATTACCTACCGGAACCCGGTGGTCGATGCCACTCTCCCGGACGGTTCCCGTATCAACATCGTGTATGGTACGGCCATCTCCAAACACGGCAGCAACTTCACCATCCGTAAGGTCAACGAGGTTCCGCTTTCTATCCTTAACATTGTCGAAAGCGGCGGGATCGACTATACTGCTGCAGCGTATCTCTGGATCTGTGTTGAATACGGTATGTCGATGTTTGTGAGCGGCGAGACCTGCAAGCGGCAAGACGACGCTCCTGAATGCCATTACCACCTTCATTCCCCCGGAGAACAAGATCGTCACTATCGAAGATACTCCTGAACTCAACGTCCCGCACCGGAACTGGGTGCGGGAAGTCGCTCTTGCCAAAGGAGGCGGCGAAAGCGGCGGCGCGGGTGGCGAGGTCACCATGTTCGACCTGCTCAAGGCTGCCCTCCGTCAGCGTCCCAACCAGATCCTTGTCGGGGAAATACGAGGGGTAGAAGGGAGCGTGGCATTCGGTGCAATGCAGACCGGTCACCCGGTGATGAGCACATTCCACGCCTGCATCCGTGGAGAAACTGATCCAGCGTCTCTGCGGGGATCCCATCAATATCCCGAAGACGTACGTGGATAACCTCAACCTTGTCGTGATCCAGAGTGCGGTAAAACGGCCGGACGGGCAGACCGTGCGCCGGATGATCAGCTGCAACGAACTGGTCGGCTACAATGCGGAAACCGGGGGGTTCACCTTTGTCCAGATGTTTACCTGGGAACCGGTCACCGATACGTTTGTCTGGTCCGGAAAAGGCAGTTCGTTCCTCCTGGAAAACAAGATTGCAACGATGCTCGGATTTCCCGACAGCAAGAAAGCAGAAATTTATCTTGAGGTGGATAAACGGGCAAAGATCCTTGAACGCCTGCACAAGGCCGGGTATGTCAAGTTCTGGGATCTCTTCCATATGATAACAAAGATCAAGAAACAGGGGCTCCTTACCATCGGATCGTAATCATGCCTAGACGCGATCGCACCTCCACCGGAGGATAAAGAGGGAAGAAAAACCTGCCCGGCAGATCCCGTTTGCCTCGATGGTAACGGGCATCAAGGAGAAAGTAGCTGCTGTCAATGAAAAGAAGAAGATGGGTGCGGATCTTCTTTTCATGACAACGTACATGGCATCGCTTGCGATTGCCAATGCAACCCGCCCCGAGATCTTTTCCTTTGCGTCCAACCGGCACGAGTATATTTCTGCAAAATACATTTCCAAAGTGGACACTTTTGTAAAAAAATGGAACTACAGTTACGCTGAAGGGTTGACCATTGTTGCCGAGCGGACGCAGAACGATATCCTGCGGAGCATGCTCAACCGGTATGCAAACTCCATCGATTCCGGTGTGCCTGACGAGGATTTCCTGAGTAACGAACTTTCGACGGTCCGGAGTGTATACCGGAACCAGCTGGAACAGGGTATGTCCATGCTGCAGAAATGGGGAGATGCCTATGTTGCCATGCTCCTTTCGGGGACCGTCATTGCCGTTATCATCATGATCTCGGTGGTTATCTATGCCCCATCGGATCTCCAGTCCACCTTCAACATGTCGTATGGGATCATCCTTGCCATCTGCGTTTTTGGGATCACGCTGATGTACACGACCGTTCCCGATGACCCGAAAAGTCACGGGCTTGTCGATCGCATGTCAAAAGAGCAGGAGAACCATCCACGCCATGGAACGGATCATCGTTCCCCTTACGTTTGCGGTTCGTCGTTATCCTCGCACTTCTTGGCGTTGCCTCCAGCCTGATTTTTATTCTTGCGGGTATCCTGATGGCACCGCTGGGTATTATCGGGTTTATCGACGACAATAATATCACCCTGCGGGATAACGATTTTCGGTTTTTATCAGGAGTTTTGGAGCGATCATGGGCGGGCAGGGAACCACCGCCGTTTACTGCACTGGCAAGCATAGACCGGAAATCGCTTACCGCACTCGAACCCCTGGTAAATTCTGTGTACTCGAAACTCAACCTCGGGCTCGATGAAAAACAGGTCTGGGACAAGTTTATCGGTGAGTCCGGAAGCAATCTCATCTACAAATATCTCAACATCTACCGGGACACCGTTGCGCTTGGCGGACCGCCCGAGCCTATCGGAACGGTGGTAGGGTCGTCTATGCTCGAACAGACCCTCCTGCGTGAGAAAAAGGATATGCTCTCCAAGGGATTCATCGTCCTTCTCATACCCATGCATATCGCCATGACCGGCCTCTTTGTCGCACTCTACCAGATCCTTGTCGTACTGACGGATTCTGTGTCGACCATGATGACCAAGTTCCAGGATGTGGCAGCTTCATCGGGCGGGATGAGTTCCGGTGTATCGATGAGCGGTGTCTTTGGCGGCGGGATGAGTCTTTTTACCAACTTCCCCAAAGAAGCCATGCAGACGTACGTGACCATCACGCTTGCGATCCTGACGATATCGAATATCATCGCCGCACGTATCGTAGGCGGAGGGGATCGATACATGTATTATTTCTATACGGCAATATTCTGTACATTGACCGGTCTTGTCCTTCTTCTGGCACCGAGTGTAGTGGGGCTTTTCTTCAGTTCAGAAGCACTGACAAGTATCGGGAGCGGTGTAACCGGGACGAGTGTGTAACATGAAAGAGAGTATCCGCCGGCTGGTCCTGTTTATCTCGATCGTAGGTCTGGGCTCTGTCCTGATCTTTGCAAACCTGCCCCTTATCTATATGCTGCCCCTCGTGGTGGTGGTCGGACTTATCCTGCTTATCGTCCTTGGTGCAGTCACTATCGCTGAAATAAAAGCATCGTTTGCAAAACTTTCCCTGAAGAATCTTCGGGGGCGTTCCCTGCTCAAGCGCAAGGATTCGACCCAAAGTGGCGGGAAAAAGACCTCAGTGCCGCCTCCAAAAGAGACGACAGAGAAAAAGCCGGTGAAATCTCCTGCGGCAAAAATCACGGAAAAAACCGGGGGAATAAAGGGACATCTTTCCCTGCTGGTATCATCGATCGGTTCCTTAAAAAGCATTCTTACCGAACGCAAAAAACCGGTAAAAAAGCCGGAGGAGATCAACAAACTCCTCGATCGTACCATTTCAGAGAAGGTCAGCCGGGGGTCTGCAGCTTGAGAGCGCTGCGGCAGTCCCGACAGCATCCGGATCCGGGGGCGGCGGTGGTGGCGGAGCACTCCCTGCGGAAAATGCCGATGAAACGGATCCGTTCCTGTCGCTCTCCGGGGAAGAGCTGGAAACGGGTCTGCTGGACGGTCTTGACGATGCCGAACTGGACGGACTCTCAACGGGACCTGCCGAAATGGCTCCTGACAGTGCAGAGGGGGAGCAGACCCTTCTGCAGACCTATCCATGCCGGATCTGGATATGCCGGACCTTCCCGACAGCGACACGAATGCCGAAGCCGATGCCATATTAAAGGCACATGCAGAGCCCGGCACAGGAAGAATTTGAAAACCTTGAGGGCGGGGATGCGATCGATGAAAACCTCGGCGATCTGGACAACATAAATCTCGACGATATCGATCTGGGTGACGATAGTACCGCAGATGAACCGGCAGCCTCTCCGGAGTCTGCTGCTTCTCCTGCCGCAGCCACTTCGTCCGGCAGCCTTATCCCGGCGACCCCGCTTACACCGGCAGCAGAGCCGGAACCTGCCATGGATCAGTCGGACATATCTTCCTTTGCTGCCGGGAACGGCCCCGGTTCCGACGACGATATGCTGAGTTCGCTCGCATCGGACATAAAACAGGTTAAAAAAGAAAAAGATGTCAGCCTGCTCCGCGAGCTCAAGGATTTCAAAGCGCCGGCAGCAGATATCGAACAAGAACTCCAGGAAATGGCCGGCCAGCTCGATACTGCGAGTGATAAGCAAAAGAAAAAGAAAGCCCCGGTACAGGGATTAAAATAAACCTGTCCGGAGGAAATACTATACAGAAACCATCTCCTGCACGTTATTCCCGTGAGATCCCATGAAAGAAGTTCCTGTAAAAATCGAGCATGACGGCAAATGGATCGTTGTCAAGGCGGCCGTCGGAGAGGACCGGATTACGTTTCCCGCTCCTGTCAATAAAGAGATCGTCTTTAAAACCATTTTCGACCTTGACGAACGCAAGAGTATCCTTATCGTCTCTGCCAAGGGAAACCCGGAAACCGTTGCCAAGATTGCCAGCGTGGAAAAAGTCCTCGTTATTTTAAAACGGCTGTTCCTTGCCCACTGTAATGCATACCGGCTCATGGCATACTTCATGTCGCCGGCTATCCGTGGCGGTGTCATGATCAAGAACGCCCAGTGGGAGAAGGGCAGTATCGTCGTGGTAAAAACCGGCATCTGGTTTGTCAGTGCGGTAAAACAGGTCTGTGTCCCCCTCTCGGATGTAGCGGCAATCGAACTGACAAAGCGGGACGTACAGGGCAAGCAGACCGATGTGGTCCGGATCGATCACGTGGAGTCCGGAGAAGTGGTGTCAAGCCTTGTCCTCTGCCCGCTCTCGACGCTCCAGGTACTTGCGAATTTCTTAAAAGATGCCACAAAAGGCATGGATATGAAAGGTACCGAGCTGGACGCACTCGACCAGCAGGTAGCCATGCTCGTTTACTCCGGTATGGATTCCCATGCAATCGAAAACATGCTCAATATCCCTCACAAGCAGCTTGACGAGATCTATGACCGGATCATCAAGCTGGGGATCGCAGAAGTGGTTACGATCAGGAGGGAAGTCCAGCTGACAACAAAAGGCGTCCGGTATATTTCTGACGCCACAAAAACCCAAACAAACTAAAATCCGACCCTGTTTTATTCCACTATTCATTTATAGCATAATATACCAATACTCTGTCTGATACTCCATGGGAACCATTTTGATCGTGGATGATACACTCTTCATGAGAACCCTTTTAAAAAACATCCTCTTCTCCGGCGGACATACCATTGCCGGCGAGGCAGCAAACGGTGAAGAGGCCGTTGCGAAATATAAGGAACTCAAGCCCGATCTTGTCACAATGGACGTGGTCATGCCCAAGGTGAACGGGATCGAGGCCTTAAAGACGATCAAACAGCTCGATCCTGCTGCACGGGTGGTCATGTGTACCGCTGTCGGCCAGGAACAGATGGTCAAACTCGCTATAAAGAGCGGTGCCAAAGGATACATCGTCAAACCATTCCAGGCCCCCAAAGTCCTCGAAGAGATTAAAAACGTCCTTGCGTCCTGACGGTTATGGTAAAGGTTCTCATCGTGGATGACTCCGTTCTGATGCGGACCGTCATCCGGGACATGCTGCAGAATGATCCTTCCATCGAAGTAGTGGGAACGGCATCGAACGGGATCGAGGCGCTTGAGAAGATCACCTCCCTCAAACCGGATCTGATCACGCTCGATATCGAAATGCCGAAGATGAACGGCCTTGAGGTATTGCGTGAACTCAAAACCGCATCCTGGCATCCCCGGACCCTGATGTTCAGCTCGTTAACCTCTGAAGGTGCCGAGATGACAAACGAGGCCATCCGGCTTGGTGCCGACGATTTCATGCTCAAGCCAAAGGATGTCCCGGAACTCCGGCTCACCACGGACGAGCTCATTGCAACGATACGGCACCTGGCAACGGATAACCTCCCCGCAACCCGGGAAGAATCTCCCCGGGTTGTCCCGCAGAACGGGAATGCCGAACGGGTTGTCCTTATCGGAGTCCTCTGCCGGCGGTCCGCCCATGCTCGACCAGCTGGTCTCGAAACTTCCCTGCAGATCTGCCGGCAGGCGTGATCATCACCCAGCATATGCCGGTAGGTTTTACCGCACCGCTTGCTGCACGGTTTAACCGCATCTCGCATATGCCGGTAAAAGAGACTGAGAACGGGGATACTGATAAAAGAAGGGATGATCTTTGTCTCAAAAGCCGGTGTCCACACCATGGTCGGCGCAGCGCTGACAACCGACGGTAAAAAAACCGGCCGGATCATCCATTCAAGCGCCCCGCCGGTACATGCTGTCCGTCCGGCCGTGGACAAAACCTTTGAATCTGCAGCACAGGTGTTCGGGAAAAATATTGTCTCGGTTGTTTTGAGCGGGATGGGAAACGACGCCGGCGCAGGGGCATATGCCATAAAACAGGCAGGAGGAACAAGTATTATCTGCGATCAGAAGGACTGCCTTGTATACGGGATGGCACGCTCGGCAATCCAGAAAAATGCCGTTGACAAGGTCCTGCCCCTGGCAAAGATCCCGGATGCAGTCGAACGCATCGTGAGGCATATGGTGGAGAACTGACATGTCTGAGTTTGAACAATACCGGTCTCTTTTTGTGGCAGAATCGCGGGAGAACCATGAGAATCTCGTCAATTACCTGCTGGAACTGGAAAAAGGAACGGACCAGAATGCAATCGACGAGATCTTCCGGTCCATCCACACGCTCAAGGGTTCGTCTGCATCGATGGGGTTTGCCGACATGGAGCGTCTCTGCCATACCATGGAGGATGTCTTCCAGCTCATACGGAACGGCAGCGCGGTGATGACAAAGGAGCTCAGCAATACCCTCCTCTCCTGCACAGACCTGATCGAAGAGATGCTGGACGATATCGAAGCCGGCGGGGATTCGTCGTCGAAAAATCCCGACGAGCTGGTCGGAGAGCTCAAAAAATGGCTCGGACAACACGGGACCGCCGGACCGGAGAAGGAAAAAGCCCCGACGGCCCAAAAATCCCGGATGCTCCCGAAGAATGCGAACCATCCCCGGAAACTTCCTCTTTAGATGCCGGGCCGGAATACCACATGACCATCGTTGTCGCCCCCGACTGCATGATGAAAGATGTCCGGGCGCTCATTGCAATCCAGAACCTGGAAGCGCTCGGTACAATCCATACCATGCAGCCGTCAAAGGAGGCAATAGACGAAGGAAAATTTGACGGGACCGTCACCCTTACCATGGCAAGCGAAGCCGGGGAAGAAGCCTTAAAGACAGCGGCTCTCGGCACCGAGATCGCATCCGTGGATATCAAACAGGCAGAAGCACCGGCTGCCCCGCAGGCAACCGGAGCTGCGGCGGCAAAAAAGCCGCAGGATGCAGAGAAAAAGCAGCCCCCGGCATCGGCTGACAAGAACCGGGAGATAAAAAACCTTCGCGTGGATATCACCCAGCTCGACCATATCATGAACCTTGTCGAGGACCTGGTGATCAACCGCGGCCGGCTCAAACAGATCGCCGAAGAGCATAAGATCAAAGAAATGGACGAAGCGATCAGCATGGTGGAGCGTTCGGTCTCCGAACTCCAGAGCCTGATGATGACGATCCGGATGATCCCGCTCTCCCACATCTTCAACCGCCTGCCCCGGGTAGTCCGCGATGTCGCCCAGTACGACCACAAGGAAGTGGAGTTCATCATGGAAGGCGGGGAGACCGAGCTTGACCGGAGCGTGATGGACGGTCTCAACGATCCCCTCCTCCACCTGATCCGGAATGCCGTGAACCACGGGATCGAGGCTCCCGAGGTCCGGGAAAAAGCCGGCAAGCCCCGGAAAGGTACAGTCCGGCTCTCGGCACACCGCGACCGGGACAACGTTATCATCGAACTGACCGATGACGGTGCCGGCATCAATATAGAGAAAGTCAAGAAAAAAGCCGTGGAAAAAGGGATGATCACCGCTGACGTAGCGGCAACCCTTTCCACAGAGCAGGCCATCGACCTGCTCTTCCAGCCGGGTTTCTCTACTGCGGACAAGATCACGGATATCTCGGGACGGGGTGTCGGCCTTGACGTGGTAAAACGGTCCATCGAGTCGCTCAAAGGCACGATCAAGGTGGATACCTGTTCCCGGAAAAGGCAGTACCTTTGAACTGCTCCTTCCCCCCACGATGGCAATTGTCGACGTGATGATTGTCCGTATCTGCAACAGGCGCCTTGCGAATACCCATCAGCAGCATCGTGGAAGTGGCGAATTTCAAAAAGGACGGCATGCACCGTATCGGCAAAGGCGACGTGACCATGCTTCGGGATGAAGTGCTCCAGATCCTCTGGCTTAACGAGATGGTCGGGAGTTCGGACCGGTGCGAGATCCTTATTGTCGTCCAGTACCAGAAAAGGAAATGCTGTATTCCGGTCGATGCTGTCGAGGGCAAGCAGGAAGTTGTCGTAAAGCCGTTGAGCAATTTTATCGGAACCACAAAAGGGATCAGCGGCGTGACCATCCTCGGGGACGGGGATGTAGTGCCGGTTCTCGATATCAACACAATGCAGGAATGATCGAACCATGAAATTGTCATCAGTTCAGATGGATGCGATGCAGGAACTGGGAAACATCGGGGCCGCCCATGCTGCGACAACGCTCTCCCAGATGCTGTCGAGCCCGGTCGAGATGAGCGTTCCGAGGATAACCGTTGTGGATATCTCGAACCTTGCAGACCACATGGGTGAAGAATCCGCAGCGCTCGTTGTCTTCGAACTTCAGGGCGAGATCCCGCACGGCGGGTACATTATCTTCTATATCTCCCGGAAATCTGCGGTTCACCTGACAAACACCATGCTCGGCCTGACCGACCCGGACCGGCCGCTCAACGAGATGGACGAGAGTGCCCTCCTTGAAGTGGGGAACATTATGGCGTCGGCATTTCTCGATGCAACCGCAGAGCTGCTCGGCTTTGTCATGCTTCCCTCTCCCCCGGCCCTCACGATCGACATGGCGCACTGCCGCCATGCAGACCCTCGTCGCGCAGATGCAGGAGGAGATCGACGAGGTCATGCTGTTCTCGACAGAGCTTGTCTGCGAGGAGCACTAAAATCGACAGCGATATTATCATGATGCCGGAGGCATCCACACTTGCCACGCTGATCGAACGCCTTGAGAACCTGATGAAATCAGGCATGTAAAGACGGAACTGGCATGATAGGGACCTGCACCGCAGAACAAGATACCGGTAATGATCGGTATTGGCGAATTCCACGTGGGTACCGAACCGATGATGGCCATCGGCCTTGGCTCCTGCATAGGCCTGACCATCTACGACAAGGACCGCCATATCGGGGCGATGGTGCATATCATGCTGCCGGACAGCTCCGGACGGACCGATCGTCCCGGCAAATATGCCGATACCGCCATCCCGCTCCTCCTCACAAAGCTCTCCGATGCCGGCTGCCGCAAGGCCTCGCTCGTGGCAAAGATGGCCGGGGGGCGTGCATGTTCGAATATTTCGGCAATAATCTCAATATCGGCGAGCGGAATGCGCAGCGGGTACGGGCAGTCCTCGCCGAAAACCATATCAAACTCGCAGCAGAGGAAATCGGAGGGAAGGCCGGCAGGACCGTGGCATTTTACCCGGCAGAGAGCGGGAAGGTCACGGTCAGGAGCGCTGATGGCGCCGCACACGAGATCTAATCTTTTTCTTTTTCTCCTGATCTGTACCTGCCTCGTCCTGCCGGCAGGTGCAGACAATCCTTCCGACACGTCGGGAATTTTCCTTTTCCGCCCGGCGGCAGGCTCCGTTCATTCAACTCAGATCACGGATTATACCCGTGGACCCGATGGGGAGGTACTCATTGCCACGGCATATGGCCTTTCGGCGTATAACGGGAAGTGGAGTACGCGGCACGTCAACCGCAACAACATCTCTGCCGGCCTGATGGACGATTTTGTGACTGCGGTTGAATACGATGCCGGCGGCAACCTCTGGATCGGGTACAGCGGCGGACTCCAGGTATTCAACGGGCAGGACTATACAGGTGATCCGCGATCAGGAACTCCTGAAAAGTACCCAGATCCGGGCCCTCCAGCGCTGGGACGATGAGATGTGGATTGCCACGGGAAATGCCGGTATCCACCAGTACCGGGATGGTATATGGACATGGTATCCTCCCTCGCTCCCTCATGGATCGGGTTTTTACGAAGCCGACAGCCTCGCACTTGACAGTGCGGACGATATCCTCCTTGTCGCAACGCCAAAGGAGGGAGCATGGGCCGCGGTAAGATCGGACAACGATACCGTAACGTTCCGGCAGATCGCAAAGGAGGACGGGACGTTTGGGAAGTTATCCCACGTACGCCAGGACCCGCTTGGAGGTGCATGGTTCTTTAATGCCACCCATATCGCACATTACGATGCAAAAAACGGGTTTGTCATGGCAGTCAGTACTTCTGACCTCGGGGGCGGTGTCGGTCAGATCAACGATGTTGCCGGAGGAACCGACGGCTCGTTGTATATTGCGACCGATGACGGGATCTTTGTATGGAACGATCGCCGGGTCGTTGACGTGTATAACCGGTTCAGGGGCTTTGGCACCACCAACAGCGTCCGGACCGTATTTTTCGATGCGAAAAACCGGCTCTGGTTTGCAACACCGGATGAGGTCGGGTATTATACGGGAACCGCCTCGCAGGCACCGGTCATCGCCATTGAAACGGTAACGCCCACTACCCCGCCCACTCCGGTTCCCGCTTCCGCAGTAAGTTCCCCGACCCTGACCCCGTCACCAACTCCGACTCCTGCCGGTTCACCCCTCGACGGGATCTATCCAGTTCCTTTCCGGGTTGCCTGCCGTTTACCGCGCCGGCACAAAAATAAGCGGCAAAAAAGGGCGGGGAATGCAGATTATCCGGAACCCGGATTATCCGGGGAATTATTCCCGGAGCCCTCACCGGGCTTTTCCCCGGCTTCCTTCTAAGGGAATCGGTTCCCCGAGATCCTCGACTTCGTCTTCCCTGCACCAGACCTCAATTGTCTCGTCGGTACCGCGGAGATCATCCGGGTAATTTTCAGCTGCGGTTCCCGGCGCCATGACGAGCTGGACCCGGATCTTCCCGGAGGAAAAACCATAGAGCCTGCGGAACGGCCACGGTTTTTCCGGAAGTGGTGTCCGCTCGTAGTAGATGTCCTGTGCGAGGGTGAGCGTGCAGAAGATCCCGTGCTCGATCTTAAAGAGCGGTTCCCGGACATAGCGACGGATGTACCAGCGCAGTTCGGAGGTGAGGGCAAGGGCGCTCCCGAGCGTGGAGACCGTGATGTACATGCCGCAGGGGATCTTTTTGGGATGGTAAAAACGCAGGGCAAGCCTGCTCGTCTCCGATGAAAAGAGGGTATGGTGGAGATCGATACCCTCCCGCTGGATCAGGAGTATGTTCATCCGGGTGCTCCGTTTGTTATCCTGCCGGTCACCACGGTATGCCCGGGACGATCAGGTATACATGCGGGTGTCGGGCAGTGCATCGGATTTGACCTTGTGGACGGCCGCGGTGAAATCGGCCATCTCTGCGGCAGTGGCATCGCGGCGCACCGCCATCATCCCGGCCTCGCGGCAGATCGCCTGGAGTTCGGCACCGGTCGATCCTTCTGTCATCGATGAGATTATCTCGAAGTTCACATCGGACAGGTGCATCTTCTTTGAATGGATCTTTAAGATCTCGAGCCGCGCCTTCCGGTCGGGCAGGGGGATCTGGATCAGGCGGTCGAACCGCCCGGGCCGGAGGAGGGCGGGATCGAGCATGTCCACCCGGTTTGTTGCGGCCATGATCCGGATCTCGCCCCGGTTGTCAAAGCCGTCCATCTCAGCGAGGAGCTGCATGAGGGTGCGCTGGACCTCGGCGCTGCCGCTCGTGCCGTCGTTTGTCCGCATGCTGCCGACCGCATCGATCTCATCGATGAAGACGATTGCGGGAGCACGCTCGCGGGCAAGCTCGAAGAGCTCGCGGACAAGACCGGCACCTTCGCCGATGAACTTGTGGACGAGCTCGCTTCCCGACATCCGGATAAAGGTCGCCTTTGCCTCGTGGGCGACAGCCTTTGCAATCAGGGTCTTTCCCGTTCCCGGCGAACCGTAGAGCAGGATCCCTTGGGGGGCTCAACACCGATACGCTTGAAGATCTCCGGTTTTGTGAGGGGGTACTCTACCGCTTCGCGCACTTCCTTGATCTCGTCGGTCAGGCCGCCGATCTGGGCGTAGCTGATCGCGGGCGACTCGTCCAGCTCCATGACCCGGACCCGGGAGTCGTACACGTTCCCGATCACTTTTACGATCGAAAGGGCGTTGTTGACCGCGACCTTGGTGCCGGGCTTTAACAGCGGCCGGATCTCGTCCGATGCATGGGTCAGGTACTCCTGGTTGTTTCCCTGCTGGCGGAGATAGATCTCGTTATTTTCGAGGATGTCGATGACGACCGCAACAAAGAGCGGCATAGCGCTTGAGCTGGTTGTTCTCCCTTTTCAGCTGCGCATTTTCCTTCTGGAGATCTTCGGCCCTGACCTTCTGTTCGAGAAGCGCTGCCTCGAGCTCGTTGAGTTGTATCTGGTATTTGAGCTCGTTTGAGGGCGCCGCATTGTCAACCGAGGTCTCTTCCATATTACTCTTATATCTGAATCTTCAACCATTTATGTGGTGTGATTTTGATAGTCCGCGGACGAAGCATCTCACGGGGAAAGGGAACGGGAAGGCTGCTCGTGAGCCCGGCCCCGATCTCGTTCTTATCCGGGGTCGATCCCGAGACCGGGATTGTCGTGGAAAAAGGCCATCCGCTCGAAGGAAAATCGGTTGCCGGCACGGTGCTTGTTTTTCCCTTCGGGAAGGGATTCGACCGTAGGCTCGTACGTGCTTTATGCCCTTGCAAAAAACGGCCATGCCCCGGCGGCAATTGTAAATTCTGAAGCAGAGGCCATCATTGCGACCGGTGCGATCATCGGCAACATTCCCATGATCGACCGGCCGGAGGTTCCCCTCGACAGTCTGGGTGACGGTACGGTGGTGACCGTTGACGGGGATAAGGGAGTCCTCGAATATACACAGGGATGAGCAGGCCGTTTTCCCTTTTTTCTGCATCATTTTCCCTGCCTGTTCCACCCTGACCTGAAAAGACCCCGAAACCCGGAGGGGCGTCATAAAATAGTGCGGCAGCATTTGCCGGCCGTAATGGGATGAGATCGGATTGGGGAGCGGAGCAATGCGGGGGTAGGAGGGTGCCCCCTACCCCCCCACACTCTTTTTCTCAGGGGGGGGATCACCCCCCTACCCATGTGCCGGGCAGGTGGAGGTACCCCCTCCCCTCATGTTCCCGCCCGGGCCGGGACGCGAAAACGCCCCGGGTCTCCGCTAACCCTCATGTTCACAACGATGGTTCCATGCGAACCGCTGGTTCCGGCCATGTAAAAAGTACTGTTTTTCCGGGCAAATGGGGGAGGGGGGTGACCCCTGCCTCCCCACCCTCTTTTTCTCAAAGGGGGATCACCCCCCTACCCATATGCCGGGCAGGCAGGGGGTACCCCCTCCCCACAGGGTCCCGGTATCCCGCTATCCCGCCCTCACTTCCGGACCGTGTACCCGTGTCCGGTCAGCACCCGGATAACCAGATCGTCCCACTTCGCATCGTCCGGCTCTTTGACCGGATCGATGCACTTCTCGAAAATTTTCGTCACGAGCGGATCTTCCGAGCAGAGGTACCTCGCGAACATTATCCGCCCGGCACGCTGTCCGGCCCTGTTTACGATTCAGCATCCGCCAGCAGCCATAGTCCCGGCAGATATCCGGCCGGGTGAGGTGCACCGTACAGAATGCTTTCTCCGAACCCGGCTGGTGCCGGAAGAACGGGCACGCCTCGGGGAGTGCGGCAAAGATGCTCTTGTCATCGTAAATGGCATGCTTGTCCGGATCCACGGTCACGACATCTGACTCGTTCGTGTACAGGTTGAAGACCACGAACTCGTAGTTCCCGCGGTCCTCGGCGATACTGTGGACAAGCCCGAGGTGGCTGCAGCACTCCCCGCACTGTTCGCATTCAAAGGCCATGGTGCACCAGTCCTGTTATAAGGGGATGGACATTCCCGTCTCATAAGCCAGACGGTTACGATTTGTCGTGATACTGTGAAAAAAAGGGGGGAAAAAAAGGGGTCAGTGGTCTGATGGGGATGTCGGCTCCTGCGACTCGTCCGGTTTATTGGACGGCGGGGTGTCGGGATCCACCTTGTTCCCTTCGGCATCGTGGTGTTTCCCGCAGTACGGGCAGACATACACGATCTTTTGCCGGCGTTCGTTGATCACGTCGATGAACCCGGAAGCAAAGATACCGGTCGGCAGGGCAAAAACGCCAATCCCCACGATAAGAACGATCCCGCCAAGGAACTGCCCGAGCGGCGTTATGGGGTACACGTCGCCATACCCCACGGTTGCAAGCGTCACGATCCCCCACCACATTGCATGCGGGATATCGGGGAACTTATCCGGCTGGGCATCGTGCTCCGCAGTATACATCAGGCTCGATGAGAAGACAAGAACGATGAGCAGGATTAAGAGGGCAAGGAGGATCTCCTCTTTCTTGTTGACGATCACTTTCTGGAACGTCTTTGCCGCTTCCGAATACCGCCCGATCTTGAGGATCCGCACGAGACGCATGAGCCGCAGGGCCCGCAGCATCCTGAGGTCGACCGGGATGAACATCGGCAGGTAGAACGGCACGATGGCGAGCAGGTCTATGATAGCCATCGGTGTGAGCGCGAACCGCACGCGGCCGGTCACGGCTGCCTGGAATTTCGGATTGAGAGTGCAGGTCCAGAGCCGGAGTATGTATTCGACGGTAAAGATCAGCACGGACACTACATCGATTGCTACAAAGACCGGGTTGTACGCATCGGCAAGGCTCTGCACGGATTCAAGGATCACCGCCGATATGTTGGCGACAATGAGCAGGCTCATGAAGAGGTTGAAGCGCGGGGCCCACACGCTCGGATGCGGACTCTCCTCGATGATATCGAAGATCCGGCTCCTCACCGATTCAACAGATGCAGAAAAGGACTGTTTTTCTTCAGGCAAACAGGGTCATCTCAAGAGAAATATTTGCAGTATCGATCCGGTGAGCAGTCCACCCTTTTATACTATGATCATGGCCCGGCAAGACCGACCGGGTTCGTAAGGTTATATACCGGTACACGACAAACTGATTGTGTTTCATGGATATCCTCTCCATCATCCTCATTGTCGCCGGCCTCTGCCTGTTCGAGACGATCACAAGCATTGACAATGCCATTATCAATGCCGAAGTCCTCTCGACCATGTCGCAAAAAGCGCGCCGCTGGTTCCTGCTCTGGGGCCTGCTCTTTGCCGTCTTTGTGATCCGGGGCGTCCTGCCATGGCTGATTGTCTGGATGTCCACCCCTTCCCTCGGGCCGGTCGGGGCGCTCACCGCGACATTTTCAAGCGATCCCGCGGTCATTGCTGCCATCGAACAGTCCGCCCCCATGCTTCTTGTCGGCGGCGGCACGTTCCTGGTCTTCCTCTTCTTCCACTGGCTCTTTTTGGAGGACAAGAACTTCGGTCTCCGGGGGGAGCGGTACTTTGCCACAAAAGGCGTCTGGTTCTTTGCCATCGTTTCCATCATCCTTGCCGCGATCGTCTGGCTGGCCCTGGGCAGGGATCCGATGATGGCCTTTGGGGCGGTGATCGGGTCTACGGCCTTTTTTATCGTCCACGGGTTCCGGCAGAACGCCGAAGAGCAGGAACGCAAAATGGTATCGGGCGACCTCTCCGACATCAGTAAGATCTTCTACCTGGAGATCATCGATGCGACCTTCTCGATCGACGGGGTGCTCGGGGCATTCGCGTTTACTATGGCAGTCCCGCTCATCATTATCGGAAACGGCATCGGTGCGCTGATCGTGCGGGAGATCACGGTCCGGAACGTTGACTCGATCAGGAAATACAAGTACCTCAAGAACGGCGCAATGTACTCGATCTTCTGTCTGGGGATCATCATGATCCTCGACAGCTTCGGCGTTGGGATCCCCAGTTTCGTATCGCCGATCATCACGTTCGGCGTGGTCGGGTATTTCCTTGTTATGTCCCTTCGGGCCATGCCAAAAGGAGAGCCCGCATAATCCCCAAGGGCAGGGGCGGGCGGCGTTTGCCTTTTTTTGGTCTGAGTGAACCGGTTACTTCGATCCATAGGACCGCACATGGATCCTGTATGCGCCGGTACGGCACGGAGACCGGGCTGTTATCGTCATACATTTTCATATCCTCCCGCCCATACTGCCCGCGGTCCTTTCCGACCGGGCAGACCTTGATGCAGCACCCGCACGGGGAAAGGGATCGCCTGAAGAGTTCTTCAGACCGGGCGGCGCAGGCTTTCTTGTCGGTAAGTTCCTGCGGGTAATCGCCTTCGGGGATCGCTTTGACGGGGCAGACGGTCATACACCGCATGCACCGGGTACAGAGGGTCTCCCCGAGAACAGGATCCGCGGGAAGTTCCGCGGTTGTCAGGATAGATGTGAACCGGACACGGGGGCCGTATTCCGGGGTAAGGAGCATGTTGTTGACCCCGAAGTTCCCGAGACCGGCACAGTAGGCGGCATGCCGGTGGGAGAAGAACGCAACCGGTTTTTCCTTAAGCACACCTATCGAACCGTAGCCGTCGCGGGGTATTGAAACCGAAGGATAGCCTTTTTCGGTTAGGAACGTGGCAAGACGGTAGCCGCAGGAATCGAGTTCGGCGTTGATCGTCCGGTAGAGTTCGTGGTACCAGATGGACGGGGCGGTATCGACCTACCGGCAGGCTGACAGGAAAGCCGATCACGATCACCGATTTTGTCCCGGGAAAATACCGGTCGGTCGGAAAGCCTCGGGCACCCATGGTTCAAAGGGCGGGTCGTTCCAGCGGTCCGCGGGAGCAAATCCCACGAGCGGGATGTCCATGCCGCCTGCACTTCCTGAGGATCTGCCGCCGGAGGATCGTGCTCATGGATCAACGATTGCCTTATGGAGGATATGAGGGTTTGTTTTTGAAACGGACCGGTATGCTTTGTCCGCCATAGTCAGGGGACACGGAATGTGCACGACAATCCCGTCGGAGTGGAGATCGTCTCTGCCTTAACTATCCCGGGTAATGAAACGATTCCGGGTGAATGCAGCGAATCCGGCTTAGGTAAAATCCGATCCTTAATACCCTAGTATTTCCACCAGTACTGGTAATGCAATACCAGTTTGGCATCCATATGAGGGGCGGGGTGATCACCGAGCGCAACCCCGATCTCAGCACGGTCCGAGTCCGTGCACCTGCCGGTCTCCTGACCGCCGAGCAGCTACGGGGGATCGCGAGGATCGCAAAAAAGTACGGTACCGGTGTGGTTCACTGTACCACCCGCCAGACAATCGAGATCCCGCATGTCGACCCGGCAAAGCTCAAAAGAATGGCAGTCCAGCTCGAAAAGAACGGAACCCCGGTAGGGTCGGAAAAAGACGAGGTCGTCAATATCATTGCCTGTCCCGGAAACGAGCGGTGTAAATTTGCCAATATCGATACGGGCTCGCTTGCAAAAAAGCTCGATGAGAGCCTTTTCGGGAAGGCAATGCCGGTCAAGATGCGCATTGCGATCTCCGGGTGCCCGAATGCCTGCATGAGCCCGATGTTAAACGAGATCGGGATCATCGGAAGGATCCGCCCGATCCGTACGCCCGGCCTCTGTACCGGGTGCGGCTCCTGCGTCTATTACTGCAAGGAATCGGCAATCATGATCCGGAACGGGATCTCCGAACTCAATGAAGACAAGTGCGTCCAGTGCGGGATGTGCGTCAAGTCCTGTTCGTTCAACCTGCTCAAATCGCTCCACACCCACTACCTCATTACGGTTGGCGGCCGGCGGGGACGCCACCCGAAAGTGGGCAGGGAACTGTTAACCGTGGAGACCGAGGAACAGGCGCTCTATGCCGTCAACAAGATTATCGACTGGGTCTACCGCAGGGCATGGAGCGGGCGGCTGCTTTCCGAGCAGCTCGACGAGCTGGAATTTTCCACCTTCCGCGAGGAGATGCTCAAGAGCGTCCCGAAGGCGGAAGCAGCGGGACATGCAAAGGAAGTTCCAAAATAATTTTAAGGTTCCTGCACAATCCCCCGAATCCTCTTTTTTACCATTCCTGTCCTAAAAAAGCCTGCAATCTGTTTTGGTTTTGGGACTCGGGCCTTAATACCGATCAATACTCCACCGACCCGAACCGGGTCTCGTATCCCCGGGCAATGATCGCCGCGCCAAGGAGCGGGGCTTTCCCGGCAAGCGGGCTTGTCACGATCCTCGGCTCCGGCAGGTACCGGTCCATGAACCGGATGATGGGCCCAAGAACGAGGTCGGGGTTTTTGAGGGCAACGGAACCGTCGAAGACGATGGTATCCGGGTCGTAGGCAACGATAATATCCGAGACCCCCCGGGCATTGATCCTCCCCAGTTCGGTGACAAACGGGTGGTTTTCCGGATCTTTCTCCTGCCGTATCGCGGCGAAGATATCCTCCGCAGCGTTCACCGGTTCCCTGCCGGGATCGATCCCGTTCCTCTCCTGCCATGCCCGGTAAAACCGGGGGATGAACCGGCCCGAAGCATATCCCTCCCAGTGCCCTCTCCCTCCGCACCCGCAGACCAGATCGTATTTTTCGTCCACAAAGACATGGCCGATCTCCCCGGCATTCCCGTCGCGGCCGAGGACCAGGTGCCCTTTGGAGAGGATCCCTGCCCCGATGCCGGTCGAAAGCGTCACGTACACGAAGTTGTCGGTCTGGACACCCTCTCCATAGTACGCCTCCCCTAAAAGACCGGTGCAGCAGTCGTTTGCCACATACACCGGGAGACCGAACGCATCGGAGAGGGGGCCTGCGAGGGGGACGCTCTCAAGCGGGATATTGGGGGGATGCACGATTGCGGTGCGTGTGCTGTCCACCGGGCCCGCCGCCCCGATCCCGATTCCTGCCGCGTTTGCGATCTCTGCTGCCGGTGCCAGTGCTTGGATCTCGCGGACGATCTGATCGGTGATGACCTGTGCAGCCGGGAGATCTTTTGGGAGCCGGGATACCCTCACACGTTCGATAGAACCGGTGCCTGTGACCAGTGCTACCCGCAGGTTCGTTGCCCCGAGGTCAACGGCAATGGCAGTATCGGAAGGTCCGGGTACAGGGGAGGGTGTCACAGGATGCCTCATGATCGCATTGTGTTTTTTAGTTCACCGGGAGTTGAGTCCCTTCCCGGGAAAGATACGATCAGCCGGATGTTAAAGTGATGTATCGGGAGAAAAGCAGGGTTTTGGGGATCCCGTGAAGGATGGTAGTTACCCTGGTAAATCCGTGAACTGCAGAGAGGTATTATCGAAAAGAAATGCCCGGGAAAAAGAGGGAATGCCCGGTCAGGCTCCGGCCGTGCTGTCTGCCGCCGGCCAGGCAACCACGTATTTCCACGAGGTCAGCGGTGCTGTCCGGAAATTTGCGATATACCGGACACCCCCGTCCTCGTATTCCACCCGCCCGGAGTTTCCTGAGCGTATCACTGCAATCGCTTTCCCAAACGAGGTGTCCGCCCCGATGGTCGAGATATCCCGGGCTATCTGTCCCTTCTCCGAGTGGAGCGGCGAATTTGCCTTCGGAAGTCTATTGCGTAAAACACAAACGGCTCAGGGATATCTTCCCGCAGGCTGTCGGTCAGGGTATCGAGATACACCGATGCGCCGAGCACCCCGGTTACCGTACCGTCTTTTACCACCGGCTACCGCGACGATCCCGGCATTTCTCCCGGTATTATGGCTGATGACCACAGTACCGACCGATTCGTTGCCCGGCAAGCACGGTCGGGAAGTACGACCTGCTTTTGAGATTGGAGCTTGTTAACCCCTCAGGCCACGGCATAATAGGACCCGTCAGGCCGGGCATACCAGAGCCAGGTATCCGGTTCCTTATTGTGAGCGCTGCAAGCAGCGGCTGGATCCGGCTCCATTCCCCGGACCGGGCCTCGTCGGTCAGTGCCAGCACCTCGTAGGGACGCAGGATGGCTTTCATCTGGCCGTCGGTTACTGCAACAAGGGTGGTCACCGCCTGGTCAGCCACCGCATCAGCTGATGCAGGGGCTGCTGCCGATCCTGTACCTGCCATGCCGTACTGCCGCCCGGTCTCCGCAAAGGTACCGTCGCTCTTCATAGCATCGAGGGCACTCTGCCAGGCATCAATGACACTGTCGGGCGTGTCCGGGCTGAATGCAATATAGGTCTGGACGGTCCTGACGTGGAAGACCCCTTTGAGTGCGGAGGCGTTTATCCCCTCGTTTTTCGCAATCTCCTGTACATTTGCACTGCTCCCCAGCCAGAGGTCGGTTGTTCCTGCCATCAGCTGCCGGATGCACCCGGCATCGCTTCCCGTAGTCGTGATATTGGTAAAGTTGTTCTCCAGCAGGTACTGGTGCCTGAAGTCATCCTTTACCACGCAGATCTGTCCGGCCTTTTTTACGGATTCGAGACTGTTAATTTTAAACATGCTGTCGTTTCTGGCATATACGATGTAATCATAGGACGAGACCGGGCCCACCCATTTAAAGAGGTGCTCCCGCTCGTCGGTTCTTGCAGTCGAGTACAGTGCTACGTCAGGGCCTGCCCGGGCAAGGCTGTATCCCTCGCTCCAGGGAAGGATCGTGATATTCGCGGTCTGGTTTAACCGGGAGAGAATCCCCCTGACCACATCGGTAGCCTGCCCGGTCACGGTCCCGTTTGGACCTGCATAATTGAACGGGTACTGTTCCTCGGTGATAATGCGGAGGCCGGCATCCGTTGCCGTAACGACAGGTGTACTGGCAGTGTTTCCCTTTTCTGACGAGACCGGTGCAGTACACCCGCACGCGGCAAGCAGCGCAACAAGAATGAAGACAGCGAGGCAGAGGCACCCGGTTTTCATATATCCATGAACGGGCCCGGAATACAAATATCCCTCGGTACTGAGTTGGGGGGAAGGGGGGCACCCCCCATATTTCATAAAAAAGCCGGCAACAAGGTTGTCAGATGATCATCTGATTATCAGATGTACACTTGATTATCAATTGATCATCTGACAAAAATCCGGCATCGCATGTCGGACGATTTTTGCATGGGGGGGTGGGGGGTCCCCTCTTTTTGTTTTTCTCAAGGGGATGGGGGTCCGGCATTTTTTTGTGAGCGGAGGGTGGGGGCGGGGGGGTGGCCTTTGGGAAAAAAATCCGGAATCCGGTTGTCACATGTACATGCGATTATCACATGATTATGTGATTATCACATTGCTATGTGACAAAAATTCAGGTTGTTACGCCGGACGGATTTGGCAAGGGGGGGTAGGGGGTGTCCCTTTACAAAAAAGAGCGGGGCGGTAATTTTTTTTCGCGGGTAGGGAGGGGAGCCCCTGGGGGGGTTGTTGGATTGTGAAAGGAAGGTCCCTGCCTATTATTGAACGAGGCGGGAGCGGCAGGCTCGAATGTTGGTGGAGCCAATAAGCGAGTCCTCCCCGCCTCAGGGCCCCTCACGGGGCACGGCGGGGCAGATTACCTGCATCTCATTTTTAGTCACTGACCCGCCGCGTGGACGTCCCTTCGGAGGCGACGGGAGGAATCGTAAGGGTTTGCTAATGCAGGCAGGATTCCCGCAATTTCATTTGGCCGCACGAAGGAACACAATCAGGACAAAGGGAAATCTGCGTGATAAACCTGATCGCAGGTGCTAATACCGGGCGTGCGGACGTACTGACTGACCAGTCAATTTATGAAAAGGTGAGATGATGCTGTACGTACCGTCCCAAAAACCGGCGACAAACTTTCCATCCTCGGATTCGGCTGCATGCGATTACCGTCAAAGTCCAGCCGGGTTGACGAAGAAACGGGCCATCCGGCAGATCCGGCACGCCATTGATGCCGGGGGTAAACTACCTCGACACTGCCCCGGCGTACCACTTCGGCAAAAGCGAGCAGATCCTCGGAAAAGCGCTCCGCGACGGCTACCGGGGAGAAGGTGAGGATTGCAACGAAACTCCCCCACTGGGAGGTCCGCGACGCTGCCGACATGGACCGGATCCTCTCCCGCCAGCTGGCGACGCTCGGGACCGATCGCATCGATTACTACCTGCTCCACAGCATGACCGGCGAGAGCTGGAAAAAGATGCGGGAGCTGGGCGTGCTCGCGTTCCTCGACCGGGTAAAAAAAGAGGGAAAGATCAAAAACGCCGGCTTCTCGTTTCACGGGAAACTGCCGGACTTTATGGAGATCGTGGATGCGTACGACTGGCAGTTCTGCCAGATCCAGTACAACTACCTCGACGAGAACGTCCAGGCAGGGACGGAAGGGCTCAGGTATGCGGCAGGAAAAAACCTTGCCGTGATGATTATGGAACCGTTGAGGGGCGGTAACCTAGCCGGGCCGGTGCCGGAAGAGATTGAAAAGATCTGGGCAGGGGCCCCGGAGAAGCGGTCGCCGGCCGAGTGGGCCCTGCGCTGGGTCTGGGACCACCCTGAGGTCACGACTGTCCTCTCGGGAATGAACGACGAGGCCCACATTGATGAGAACATCCGGGCGGCAGGCACCGCCCTCCCGGACTCGCTCTCGCCGGACGACCGGGCCCGGATCGAACAGGTCAGGGATACCTACAAACGGCTCATGAAAGTCGGGTGCACGGGCTGCGGCTACTGCATGCCCTGCCCGTTCGGGGTCGATATACCGGGCTGTTTTGCGCTTATAATGCCCGCCACCTTTTCCCCAAGGACCGGAGCACGAAGTTCCATTATTTCGGGCGGCACGGGGGCCTGATCGGCGATGTCTCGTATGCCGGGCTCTGCCGGCAGTGCGGGAAGTGTGCGAAAGCATGTCCCCAGCACCTGCCCGTCCCAGAAGCTCTTAAAGGACTGTGAAGTCCGAGATGGAGGGCGGGATGACGGTTGTTGTCCCGGTGCTCAAAGGCGGACTTTGGTGTATGAACAAGGCGGCAAAGGCCCGTGCATTCTTATTTAGGGGGAAGACCCGTGACTGAACCGGTCCCTCCCGAAGGAGCGCTTGTCCGCCAGATCCCGCTCGGCCATGCAAACGCCTTCCTCATCCGGGGAAAGCGCCCGGTCCTTGTCGATACCGGCCTCCCCGGGAGTGCCCCCAAGATCCTCGCGGTCATAAAAGAGGAAGGATACAACCCCTGGGACCTTGCCCTTATCATCATCACCCACGCCCACATCGATCATTTCGGGAGCGCAGCAGCCCTTGCCGGGGCAACGGGAGCCCCGGTGCTGGTAAACGCCGGCGAGGCAGATGCCCTTGCCCGCGGCGAGAACCTGCCGGCAGAACCGGCATCGCTCCTCGGGAGATTCATGCACCTTATGATCGGGAAGCGTGCACCAAAACCGGAGCTTGGAGTAACCCCCGGTGATCCAGGTCGATGCCCCGTACCGGCTCGATGGATTCGGGATCGACGGTGCAATCATCCCCACCCCGGGCCATACGGCAGGCTCGCTCACGGTGACGCTTGCAACCGGCGAGTACCTGGTCGGCGACCTGGTGATGGGGATGTTCCCGGCGCACCGGGCCCGGCTCCCGGTCTTTGCCGGGGACATGGGCGCAGTAAAGAAAAGTATCCGGGCAGTGACCTCTGCCCGGCCTGCGATCGTGTATACCGGCCACGGCGGGCCGTTTACCGGTGCCGACCTGGAGGCCCTTATACGGTGATCCTATGGACGCGACAGCCGACAAACGGGAAGCGATCTTAAAAACCGCGCTCGCGCTCTTTACCGAGCGGGGGTTCTATGGCACGCCAACCGCGATGATCTCCAAAGAGGCCGGGGTGGCGACCGGCACGCTCTTTTTCTATTTTCCCACAAAAGAGGAACTCATCGATACCCTGTACCGCCAGATCAAGGCAGCGGCGGCAGCGGCCATCAGGGAGGGGGTCGGCGGCGAGCCGACCGTTGAGGCCAAGATCCGACGGGTCGGGGAGAACACCCTTTCCTGGGCGATCGCCCACCCGGACGAGTTCCGGTTCATGGAGCAGTTCGCCCACTCGCCATTTGTATCTACGACCGCGCATGAGGAGGGGATGTCACACTTTTTCTTTCTGGAAGAACTCGTGCAGGAAGGGATCCGCACGGGGGCCCTGCGCGAGTGCGATACCTGGCTGCTCTGCTCGGTGCTCGCATCCTCGTTCTCGGGCCTTGCGGCACGGATCATGGCTGCCCCGGATAAAAAAGAACGGGTGAAGCTGACCCGGCAGGGACTCGCCATCATCTGGAACGGGATAGCAATGAAGCCGGCGGCAGACAGGACACCGAAAAACACTGAACAAACGGACGGCACAAAAGGACACGTAAAAAGATCTCAAAGGAGCAGGAAATGACAGAGTACGTGATCGAGGCCAACGGCCTCACAAAAGTCTATGGGGACCTCATCGCGGTAAACCACGCCAGCCTCGCGGTGGAAAAGGGAGCGCTCTACGGACTCCTGGGCCCGAACGGCTCGGGGAAATCAACGATGATAAAGATGCTCACCGGCCAGATCCAGCCGACCGGGGGCTCGGCAACGGTGCTCGGCGTCGATGTGCAGAAAGACCCGGTCGGGGTTCGGGAGAAAGTGGGGATCATCCCCGAGCAGGAGACCCCTCCCAGTTTCCTTACTGCATCAGAGTACCTCCGGTTCGTGGGCGCGATCCGGAAGATCCCGGAGATTGAAAAAAAGGCCGCATGGTGGTTTGACTATCTCGACTTTGCGGACAAAAAGGACGTGCTCTGCAAGGACCA